>Ga0181537_10000187_pt1 | contig 57224 bp, 46 predicted proteins | sample PEATcosm2014_Bin_39_FD_119765 | JGI IMG/M metagenome (GOLD analysis project Ga0181537, IMG submission 119765) | Peatland microbial communities from MTU Mesocosm Facility, Houghton, MI, USA - PEATcosm2014_Bin23_10_metaG | ecosystem: Environmental > Terrestrial > Soil > Wetlands > Peat | place...
AGCTGGTTTGCGTGAGCGTTCCGAACGACGGCGCGCCGTCGAGCACGAACTGCCCAGTCGTCAAATACAAGGACGTAACGACCTGGGCCTTCAGTTACGTCGACAATCGGGTGTCGATGGCGCTGGTCAGCTACGACGCCAACAACAACATCATCGCCAATGTCGAAAAGCCCGGCGCCCGCTATGTCTTCACCGCGGAATCGAGCGTTAACACCGAAACGGTGCTTTTTTTCGGCCAGGCAACCAACCACGTCACCGCGACCTGGGCCGAGCTGGGCCTCAAATAACGGCGGCTCCCACAGGCCGTCGGACCATAAGCGCGGCCTCGAACGAGGAACCCCTCGCCGGCCGCGCGGTTGTGATTTCAAGGTCCGCATTTGTTGCGGCCCCGACATCGACGGATAAGCGTAATGATCCGCAACTTTCCTTCCGGCAAATACCGGCTTTACTCGCACAAGCAAGATCCGAAGACCGGCAGGCGGCGCAATCTCGGCACCTTCGCCAGCCGCGAGGCGGCGGAGAAACACGAGCGCGCCGTGCAGTATTTCAAACGGCATTAAGCCGCCGCTTACCGTTAACGCCGCAATTCGCCCGCGTTTTCGCCCCGGCCGTTCACTATTTTGTCGTTCCTCGCCATTACGTTCTATTACGCTCTTGATTTGAACCAATTGCCCGCGAGACACTTGTCGAACTGAGGCAACCGGTTCGCCCATCGGGTTTTTGTCATGCGTTCCCCTCTTCCGCTTTCCGCCGTGGTTCTCGCCGCGGCCATGGCGTTCGCTGCGCCGGCGTCCGCAGCCATCGTCATGAGTATCGATAAATCCGCGCAGCAGATGTCGGTCACCGTCGACGGCCAGCCCCGCTATCTGTGGCCAGTATCGACCGGCCGGCCCGGCTACGACACCCCCAACGGCGTCTACAAAGTGAACCGCATGGACGCCGATCACCTGTCGCAGGAATGGGACAACGCGCCCATGCCGCACACCATGTTCTTCGACATGCACGGCCACGCCATTCACGGCTTTTTCGACGTCAAGCATCTGGGCATGCCGGTGTCGCACGGCTGCGTGCGGTTGTCGCCGGACAATGCCGCGACGCTCTATGCGTTGGTCGAGGGCGAAGGCATGAAGGAGACGACCGTCATCATTTCCGGCCAGGCGTCGGCGTGGAGTCCGGCGATCGCGAGGCAGCGCGGCCCGGCGCAGGACGCCGCGGCGCCGCCGATACAGCTCGCGCCCGATTACGGACAACAGCCGCCGCCCGGCTACGTGCAACCGCGGCCGATCCCGCCCGGCTACGGCGTGCAGCCCGACGACGGGCAGGCCTATTATCAGCAGCAACAGCCCGCTTATCGGACGACGCCGCCGCCCGGCTACGGACCGCCGCAACAGCCTTATTACGGGCAGAGCCAGCAACCCTATTACGCCCAGCCGGCCCAGCAGCCCGCTTACGCGCAGCAGCCGCAACCGCCGCGCGGTTATTACGTGCAGCAGCCGGCCTACCCGCCGGCGCAGCCGCCGCCGGTCCAGTATTACGTGGTGCGGCCCTTCGGGCAGTAGTTCTGAGCCTTTTTCTTTAGCCGCTTCTTTAGCTCGCCCTGACACCCGTCGCGACGGCTTATGGGAAGCAACCCGGACGATCGGTTACGCCAATGCATGACTGCGACGGGTAGCAGCATGTCGAAAACGAACCGACCACGCATGCCTTCGTCCTCCCTGACACGCAGATTTTGGACCATGGTATCGCTGTCCTCATGCTCGCATGAGGTTCGGCAGCGAACGCGGCGGACGGAATTGCCAAACAACATGCGACGATAATGAGTTTAAGCATTGTCCCCTCCCTTGTTTCGTCACGGGAGGGATTTTTGTCCGCTCCCTTGTTTCCTCACGGGAAGGAGTTTAAGAACTATTTTGAAAGAGCGACAACTCGTACAAATACACGAGCTGGCGACTATTTTCTTTTTATATAGACGGCGTATCCGGCTTCTGCGGCAAACGCCTCGATGATCCCCGCAAGATCCTTTCAAGGTCCTTGGCAGACAAAAAGTTTATCTGAAAAGCCCTTTGCCAGTCGCGCGCTGCGCACAGCGTGTCTAAAAGTATACGAGTCCAATTGAACCGGAAAAAATAAATAGCCGGGATGAATGTTTTCGCGCACGCTAGTCGGCGAATCGCGTGTCACCATGAGAATTGCTGCACCGCCAAAATCAGCGACAGCGAAACACATGTCTGCCGAGGCCAGTGGGGTTGCGCGGCTTGAAGCCGACGAACAGGTCGCGCGCCGCGTCGCCAACGCCGTCTGCGAGTATTTTGCCGCCGACGATGTGGCCGTCAGTCTGACGGAAGCCAAAGGCCGCTGGCAGTTGGCGATTCATTTCCGCACCACGCTCGACGATGCGGCGGTCAAAGCGGCGGTGCGAGACATCGTGCAAGACATCGCCGGGCGCGACGTCGCCGCGGCGTTGCGCTTCGAGCGGCTGCAAGCGACCGATTGGGTCAAACGAAGCCTCGCCGGCTTGGCGCCGGTCGCCGCCGGGCGGTTTCTCGTCCATGGCGCGCATGACCGCAGCCGCGTGCCGTCAAACCGCATCGGCATCGAGATCGAGGCGGCTTTGGCTTTCGGCACCGGCCATCACGGCACCACGCGCGGCTGCCTCATTGCGCTCGACCGGCTTTTGAAGGCGGCGCGGTTTCGCCGCACGCTGCACATCCTCGACGTCGGCACCGGTTCGGGCGTGCTCGCCATCGCCGCGGCGCGCGCGCTGCGCGCGCGTGTGTTGGCGACCGACATCGATGCCGGGTCGGTACACGCTGCACGCGGCAATGTCCGGCACAATCGCGCAGGCAGCCTGGTCACGGTCGTGCTGGCAAACGGCGCACGTACACAACACATCCGCACCCGTGCGCCTTACAATCTCATCTTTACCAATATTCTGCTGGGCCCGCTCAAGCGCCTCGCTACGCCGCTTCGGCGCCTCGTCGCGCCCGGCGGCCGCCTCGTACTCTCCGGTGTGCTGCCGTCGCAGGCCAATGCGGTGATCGCATCCTATTCTCCGCTCGCTCTCGAACGCCGCTTCGACATCGACGGTTGGACCACGCTGGTGTTGCGGCGCCGCGCAGGGTGGCGGACCGCCGTTGCCCCTTCCCCATTCGGCTCCTAGATTGCCGGCATGTTCGAGGCCTATTTCCAGTCGTTTGACGATCACGCCGACCGCAGCGACGGCGCGCCGCGCGTCGCCGCTTTGCGCGCGGAGCTCAAAGCGCGCGGGCTTGACGGCTTCATCGTGCCGCATACCGACCGCTTCCAGAACGAATATCTGCCGCCGAGCGACGAGCGGCTCGCCTGGCTGACCGGCTTCACCGGTTCGGCCGGGCTTGCCATCGTGCTTGCCGACCACGCCGTGTTGTTTGTCGACGGCCGCTATCAGCTGCAGGTGCGCGAACAGGTCGACGACGCGGTGTTCACCATCGAGCATCTGGTCGACAATCCGCCGCCGGCATGGATCAAGGCCAACCTGCCGGCCGGGGCGCGGCTCGGTTATTCGCCCTGGCTTCACACGGTCGACGGCGCCGAGAAACTCGCCAAGGCCGCTGAAGCGGCAGCCGGCGCGCTCGTATCCGTTGACGACGATCCGGTCGACGCCATCTGGGCCGGCCGGCCGGAGCCGCCGCTCGGCGCGGTGGTCGCCCACGAGTTGCGTTTCGCCGGCGAAGACACCGCCAGCAAGCTTAAGCGCGTACGCGCCGAAATGGACAAAGGCGCCGCGGACGCGCTGATGGTCACCGATCCGCAGGCGGTGTCGTGGCTGTTCAACATCCGCGGCGCCGATATTCCGCATACGCCGGTGGTGCTGGCCTTCGCCACGGTGCCGAAGGAAGCCCGGCCGACGCTGTTTGTCGATTTGCGCAAGCTCGGCAACGAAGTCCGTTCACGCCTGGAAGAGATCGCCGACGTGCGCCCGAATGCGGCGTTCGAGCGCGACCTCGTCGCGCTCGGCGGCGCGCACCGCGCTGTGCAGCTCGATCCGTCCCGCTGCCCGCAGGCGATTGCACAACTGATCGCGGAGAACGGCGGCATTGTGGTGCGCGGCGCCGACCCGATCGCGCCGATGCAGGCGGTGAAGAACGCCACCGAGATGGACGGCGCGCGCGCGGCGCAATTGCGCGACGGCGCGGCGATGACCCGTTTCCTCGCCTGGTTCGACCGTCAGGCGCCGCGCGGCGAATTGACCGAAATCGACGCGGTCGAGGCGGTTGAGAGTTTCCGCCGCGAGACCGGCGCGCTCAAAGATATTTCCTTCCCCACCATCTCCGGCGCCGGACCGGACGGCGCCATCGTGCATTACCGCGTGACCCGCAAGAGCAATCGCCGCATCGCGCCCGACGAATTGTTCCTGGTCGATTCCGGCGGCCAATACAAAGACGGCACCACCGACATCACCCGCACCGTCGCAGTCGGCACGCCGACCGCCGACATGCGGCGCAATTTCACATTGGTGCTCAAAGGCCATATCGCCATCGCGCGCGCGGTGTTTCCCGACGGTACCAGCGGCGCGCAACTCGATTCATTCGCGCGGCAATATCTGTGGCGCCACGGGCTCGATTTCGACCACGGCACCGGCCACGGCGTCGGCAGCTATCTGTCGGTGCACGAGGGGCCGGCGCGCATTTCCAAGCTCGGCGGCGTCGCGCTCAAGCGCGGCATGATCCTCTCGAACGAGCCGGGCTATTACCGCAACGGCGCCTACGGCATCCGCATCGAGAATCTGATCCTGGTCACCGCCGCGCCGCCGGTCCTGGACGCGGAAAAGCCGCTCAATGCGTTCGAGACGCTGACACTGGTGCCGATCGATACGCGACTGATCGACCCGTCGATGCTGAGCGCGGACGAGCGCGCCTGGATCGACGATTACCACACCCGCGTGCGCGAAGCGCTCAACCCGCAGCTCGATACCGCGACGCGCGCCTGGTTGTTGGCGGCGACTATTCCGCTGCCGCGGGAGTAGCAAACGGCGTCAACCGATAAGCTTGAGCCACTCATCCTCGGTGAGGACTTTGACGCCGAGTTTCGTGGCTTCGGCAAGCTTGGAGCCCGCGCCCGAACCGGCGACCACATAATCGGTCTTCTTCGACACCGAGCCCGATACTTTGGCGCCGAGCCGCTCGGCGGAGGCCTTCGCCTCGTCGCGGGTCATTTTTTCGAGCGTGCCGGTGAACACCACGGTTTTGCCGGCGATCGCCGAATCGGCGCGCGGCTTTTCGGCATCGCGGATCTGTAGCTGCGCCGCCAGGCGCTCGACGCGCTTGCGGTTATGCGCCTCGCCGAAATAGCTTTTGAGGCTTTCGATCACGGTGTCGCCGATCTGATCGAGCGCGTCCATTTCCTCTTTGGTCTCTTCGTCGTCCTTGGCAAGCTTCAGGCAAGCCGCGTGAAAGGCATCCCAACTGCCGTAGCCGCGCGCCAGCGCCACCGCGGTGGTCTCGCCGACATGGCGGACGCCGAGCGCGTAGATGAACCGCTCCAGCGAAATCTGGCGGCGCGCGTCGATGGCGTTGAACAGATTGCGCACGGAGGTTTCGCCGTAACCTTCTTCGCCAAGCAGATCGTTGCGATGCCGTTTCTCCAACATGAACATGTCGGCCGGCTCCCTCACCCAGCCCTTTTCATAAAATAGTTCGAGTTGCTTCTCGCCCAGTCCGTCGATGTCGAAGGCACGGCGCGAGACGAAATGTTGAAGATGTCCGAGCACCTGGTACGGGCAGGCAAATTCTCCGGTGCAATAGGTCCGCGCGCCCTCTTCACCGCCGGCGATAGTTTCGCGCACGACGTCGGTATGTAGCGGACAGGGACACGTCTTCGGCGCGGCGTAAGGTTTTGCGCCGCGGGGCCGTTTGTCTTCGATGACTCCAAGCACCTGCGGGATGACGTCGCCGGCGCGCTGGATGCGCACCGTGTCGCCGATGCGCACGTCAAGCCGCTCGATCTCGTCGAAATTGTGCAAGGTGGCGTTCTGCACCACGACGCCACCGACCGTCACCGGCTCGAGCTTGGCGACCGGGGTGAGCGCGCCGGTGCGGCCGACCTGGATCTCGATGTCGCGGACGATGGTCGTCGCCTTCTCGGCGGCGAACTTGTGCGCGATCGCCCAGCGCGGCGTACGCGACACAAAGCCCAGCCGCTCCTGCCAGTCGAGGCGGTCGACTTTGTAGACCACGCCGTCGATATCGTAATCGAGCGTGGCGCGCTGCGCCTCGATCTCGCGGTGGAATTTAAGCAATTGATCAACCGAGCGGCACATTTTGGTCAGCGGATTGGTCTTGAAGCCGCAGGAGGCGAACCATTTGATCATGCCTGACTGGGTATCGGCAGGCATTTCACTCATCTCACCCCAGGCGTAGGCGAAGAAACCAAGCGGCCGCGACGCGGTGATCGAGGGGTCCTTCTGGCGCAGCGAGCCGGCCGCGGAGTTGCGCGGGTTGGCGAACACCTGGCCGCCGTTTTCGGCCTGCCGTTTGTTGAGTGCGAGGAACGCGTGCTTGGTCATGTAAATTTCGCCGCGCACTTCGCAGACCGGCGGCACGCTTTTGCCTTTGAGTTTTTTCGGAACGTCTTCGAGCGTTTTGACGTTGGCGGTGACGTCTTCGCCTTCGGCGCCGTCGCCGCGGGTCGCACCGGTCGCGAGTGCGCCACCGTCGTAGCGCAGCGACATCGACAGACCGTCGATCTTCGGCTCGGCCGAAAACACGATCTCCTCATCGTCGGGAAGCCGCAAAAAACGGCGGATGCGGCCGACAAAATCGATCACGTCCTCTTCGGTGAAGGCGTTGTCGAGCGACAGCATCGGCACCGCGTGGCGTACTTTGGCAAAGCGCGCGGAAGGCGCGACGCCAACCCGCTGCGTGAGGCTTTCCGCCGTGCGGAGTTTTGGGAAGCGCGCCTCGATCGCATTGTAACGCTGGCGCAGAGCGTCATAAGCCGCATCCGAAACAGTCGGCGCATCCTCCTGGTAGTAGCGCCGGTCATGCTCGGCGATTTCCGCCCCAAGCCGAGCATACTCGGCCTTGGCTTGTTTCCCGGTCAGCGCTTCGACGGGCGTTTCGGTCTTGTCGCGGCGCGGCATGGCAGGCACATCAACCCGCGGCCCGGATCAAGCGTTCGGCGGCGGCGCGCGCTTCCGCGGTGATTTCGGCGCCGGCGAGCATGCGCGCGATTTCCTCGCGGCGGCGTTCGGCGGCCAGTTCGGTGACGCGGGTCGCAACCCGCTTGCCCTTGCCGAGGGCATCCTTGGTCATGAGGTAGTGGCGGTCGGCGCGCGCCGCCACCTGCGGCGCATGCGTCACGGCGAGCACCTGCACACCCGAGGCGAGCCGCAGCAGCCGCATGCCGATCGCGTCCGCGGTGGCGCCGCCAACCCCGGTATCGATCTCGTCGAAGATCAGCGTCGGCGCCGAGCCGCGATCGGCCAGCACCACTTTGAGCGCGAGGAGAAAACGCGCGAGCTCGCCGCCGGAGGCGACCTTCATCAGCGGGCCCGGCCGCGTGCCGGGATTGGTGCGCACCCAGAATTCGACGCGGTCGAGACCGTCAGGCCCCTCGCCTTCGCTCTCGACCTGGGTCGAGAATTGCGCGCGTTCGAGCTTGAGCGGCTTAAGCTCGGCATTGACCGCCTTGTCGAGCTTTTGCGCGGCAGCGCGGCGCGACGCCGACAGCGCCTGCGCCGCCTCGCGATAGCGCGCGACCGCCTCGCGCGCTTCCTTCTCCAGCGCGGCGAGTCGCTCGGCGCCGGCATCGATCAGCGCCAAGTCGTTTTCGTAGCGGTGCGCCAGCGCCGCAAGCTCGTCGACCGGCGCATTGTATTTGCGGCCCGCCGCCCGAAGCGCGAACAACCGCTCCTCGATGCGCTCGAGCTCGTTCGGATCGAAGTCGGCCACCCGCAGCGCGTTTTCAAGATGAAGCCGGGCTTCGTCGAGCGCATTGAGCGCCGCGTCGATCGCCTTCACCACCGGCTCGATCAGCGCCGGCGCCTGCGCGGCGCGGCGTTCGAGCCGCCGCACCGCGGCCGACAGCGGCGGCACGGCCGATTGCGGCCCGCCGAGCGTCTCGTGCGTCAGCCTTAAGTCTTCGGCGGCCTTTTCCGCCTGCATCATGGCGGCGCGCCGTTCGGCGAGCGACGTCTCCTCGCCGGTCTGCGGCGCCAGCCGCGAAAGCTCGTCGACCGCATGCCGCAACCACTCCGCCTCGCGATGGGCACGCTCGACGCCGGCGCGATGGTCCTCGACCGCCGCTTCGCGCGCGCGCCGCTCATGCCAGAGCCGGGCGACCTCGGCGGCATCGGCCTCAAGGCCGCCGAACGCATCGAGCAGCGCGCGGTGCGTCGCGGCGTCGACAAAGGCGCGATCGTCGTGCTGACCGTGAATTTCCACCAGCGCCGCGCCGAGCGCGCGCAGCACCTGTACGCTGACCGGCTGATCGTTGACGAAAGCGCGGGTGCGGCCATCGGCGAATTGAACGCGGCGCACGATCAGTTCGTCGTTGGCCGCATCGTCAGCGGCAAGATCGTTGGCGACGAGAAGCCGGCGCACCGGATGTTTTTTGCCGATGTCGAAGGCGGCGGTGACCTGCCCCTGCTCGGCGCCTTCGCGCACCAGCGCCGCCTCGCCGCGGGCGCCGAGCGCCAGCGCAAACGCGTCGAGCAGGATCGATTTGCCGGCGCCGGTCTCGCCGGTAAGCGCGGCAAGACCGCCGCCGAAATCGATGTCCAGGCGATCGATCAGGACGATGTCGCGGATGGAGAGACGCGAAAGCATGTTTCGGACGACGGATGATGGACGACAGAGGATGGATGATAGTCGATAATTCTGCGTCCTGTCCTGTGTCGTGCGTAGTCTGTCCCGCGCCCTAGTGGTCCGATTCTAACATTCGCATCCCGGTTGGGCAGGCTCTTTTGCGAATGTTAGAATCAAAAGGACCGCTAGCAAGTGTCAGTCCCAGTGGAGCTTTTGGATTTGACATTCGCTTCACGAGTTTGCGGCCCAGTGGGTAGCGAATGTCAAATCCGCTCCACTAGCCCATTCCCTTGAAGGCGCGGCTCATCCAGGAATCTTTATTTTCGTTCGGTTCGCCGCCGGCGGATTTCACGAGCTTATAGGCGTCCTTGTACCACTGGCTGTCCGGGAAGTTGTGACCCAGCACAGCGGCGGCGGTCTGGGCTTCGTCGATAATGCCGAGCGAGATATAGGCCTCGGTCAGCCGCGCCAGCGCCTCTTCCACCTCGCGCGTCGTCTGATACTGCGTGACCACGACTTTGAAGCGATTGATGGCGCCGGTGAAGTCGCGCTTCTTCATGTAAAAGCGGCCGATCTCCATTTCCTTGCCGGCGAGCTGGTCGCGCGCCATGTCGATTCTTTTCTTGGCGTTCACCGCGTATTCGGTGTCAGGATATTTGCGCACCACCTCTTCGAACGCGCTGATCGCCTTTTCGGCGCGCGCCTGGTCGTGATTAACGTCGAGAATCTGGTCGTAATAGGAGGCGCCGATGAGATACTGGGCATAGGCGGAATCGGCGCTGCCCGGGTGCAGCGTGACGTAGCGTTTGGAGGCGTTGATGCAATCCTCGTACTTCTGCGCCCGATAGTAGGAGTAAGCCGACATGATGAGCGCTTTGCGCGCCCAGTCGGAATAGGGATTCTGCCGATCTACCTCGTCGAATTTCTTCGCCGCATCTTCGTAATCCTGCTTGTTGTTGAGCAGGAAGAGGCCCTCATTATAAAGTTTATCGGCGGGGTCCTCGGGAACGTAATCTTCTTCTTTGCTAAAGACGCTGCAGCCGCCGACCAGCGGCGCGGCAACGAGCGCCAGCGCCAAAAATCCGGCCAGCGCATAGACGCTGCGTCCGGATCGCGACGATCCTCGTAAACGCCACATCATGAGCGTCGTGAAAAAATCCCGTCCCGTCACGGCCTTTAAGTCCGCCTCATAGCGCGCTTATAGCGCGTTGCGGACATCTTTGCCGGCCAGCATTAACTAGCGTGACAATCGGCCCGCATTAAGGCGAAAAGCCCAGCGGAATCAAGAGACGTCAGGACCATAGACCGGCACCATATGGCCGGTCGCCAGATCGGCGTGACCGCGCGCGCGGCGCACCGGCTCCTCGATCTCGGCGTAGGTCCATGCGGTCGGGTCGCTCATCAGGGCGGTAATCACCGCATGGTTGAGCTTGTGTCCGCCGCGCACCGAGCGATAGGCGCCAATGAGCGGGGCACCTGCAAGCGCCAAATCGCCGATCGCATCGACCGCCTTGTGACGCACGAACTCGTCGGCAAAACGCAACCCCTCGCTGTTGAGGATGCGGTCCTCGGCGACAACGACGGTGTTTTCGAACGACGCGCCAAGCGCGTACCCGGCGCTCCATAATTTGGTGACGTCGCGCATGAAGCCGAAGGTGCGGGCGCGGGCCAATTCGCGGCGGAACAAAACCGGCTCGACGTCGAAGGCGAAAGCCTGACGGCCGATCAGCGGATGGTTGAACTCGATTTCGGTCTCGATGCGCAAGCCCCGCGCATAGGGCCGCAACTCGGCCGAACAACCGTCGGCGCCGACCCGCACCGGTTTGAGCACCTTGATGCAGCGACGCGACGCCGATAGGGTCACAATGCCAGCTTGATCGATCGCATCGACGAAGGCGCCGGCGCTGCCGTCCATGATCGGAATTTCCGGGCCGTCGACTTCGACGATGGCGTTGTCGATCGACAGGGCGCTCAGCGCGGCCAGCACATGTTCGGTCGTGGAAACGGCGGGGCCGTTTTTATCGCCGAGCACGGTGGCGAATTCAGTCGCTGTAACCGAACGGAAGATGGCGGGGATTTCGCGGTCTTTGCGGCCGCTCGTTTCGCATCGCAAAAACACGATGCCGGTATCTGCTTCGGCCGCATGGAGCGTTACGGTAGCGGGCGATCCGGAATGAACGCCGATGCCGGCGACGCTGACGTGCTCGCGCAGGGTCGTCTGCCTGCCGGCCTGCATGCCCCTGGTCATGCTCTACACCTCATAGCCGGACTGCCAATGCAAACACTGCAGTGCAATCGGGCCAACCCCACCTTGAGGAACGCGCGGCTTATAAGAGGAGCCCCAGACCCCAATTATAACAAACCCCGTCACAACTCCCCGATGACAGGTAAACCATACCGGGGACGCGAATCCCGGCCAATTCACGCTTTCTTACCGAATATTACCTCGTTCCGGCCGCACTAACGCCCGCAAGTTGCCCAAACTTGCCGCACGCCTCGCAGCCGCGGCAGGGCTCGCGGCGTCAAATCGCCGGCGCGCAAAGACCAACCGGATTATATTCTCCTTGGGACTATCCAAGAGAATCAATAAGTTAACGGCCGATCGCCAAATCCTGAAGCGTCGAAACGACGCTTCAGATCGAGCGTAACCGCGGCATTTATTGACCCGTTCGGGGCCCTTTAGTTGGCCTGCCGGCGCAGGAAGGCTGGAATGTCCAGCTGGTCTTCCTCGCTTCGCTTATGCACAGGCGCCTGCCGTCCATGCTGGTCGAGCCCCTGTGGCGTCGGACGTTTGGCGTATTCGGACACCGGTTCCTGCCGTGCCTCAGGCCGCGACTCGGTTTGCCGCGGTGTCGGCCTGCCGGGCAACCGCTCGGCCGCCGGCATTGGCATTGGCGCCGAGCGTGGGGCAGGCAGCGGCTCTTCTTTCTCGGCGTGCTCGCGGCGGCCGAGACCGACAGCCGCCAGCCGCTGCAGCAGCGAAGTTCGCCGCTTTTCCGGATGCTCTTCGGCAAGGTCGCCGCGCCGGGCGCGGATTTCGTTTTGCGCCGGGATCGGCAGTTCGTCGATCCGCGGCATGCGCGCCGCGCGCGCCGGCATGCGTTCCGGCTGCGGCGGAAGGAACGCTTCCGGCTCGTGCGGTTCCGGCGCAGTCACCGCCGGATCGATGAACAGAGACGGCTTCGGTCCGAGCGGACGAATGGTCACCTCGGAGCTTGCGCCCTGCGGCAGGATGGCCGCAGCGACCGCGGCCTTGGCAGATTCGATTGAATCCATGACCGAGGCCGGCGTCGCGACCGTCGCCACCGGCAATGCAGCGTGCGGCTTCACCGGCTCGGGGCGTTCAGCACGTTCGGGCGGCCTGATGCTGTCGGCGCGCAGATTTTTCGCAACGGCGGCGATTTGCGCCTCGGCCGCGGCAGCGACCGGCGGCCGCTGCGCAAGCGCCTGATCGATGCCGGTGGCGACAACCGAAACGCGGATGATGCCATCGAGGTTTTCATCGAACGTGGCGCCGACGATGATATTGGCGTCCTGATCGACTTCCTCGCGGATGCGGGTCGCGGCCTCGTCCACTTCGTAGAGCGTAAGATCACGGCCGCCGGTGATGGAGATGAGAAGTCCCCTAGCGCCCTTCATCGACGCATCGTCGATCAACGGGTTCGAGATCGCGGCCTCGGCAGCGGTCATCGCCCGCTTCTCGCCTTCCGCCTCGCCGGTGCCCATCATCGCCTTGCCCATTTCGCGCATGACGGCGCGGACGTCGGCAAAGTCAAGATTAATCAGTCCTTCCTTGACCATCAGGTCGGTGATGCAGGCGACGCCGGAATAGAGCACCTGGTCCGCCATGGCGAATGCATCGGCAAACGTCGTCTTCTCGTTCGCCACGCGGAACAGATTCTGGTTGGGAATGATCAACAGCGTATCGACGCATTTTTGCAGTTCGACAATGCCGCCCTCGGCAATGCGCATGCGCCGCACCCCTTCGAAGTGGAACGGCTTGGTAATCACCCCGACGGTGAGGATGCCGGCTTCGCGCGCCGCTTTGGCGATCACCGGCGCCGCGCCAGTGCCGGTGCCGCCGCCCATGCCGGCAGTGACGAACACCATATGCGCGCCGGAGAGGTGATCGCGAATTTCGTCGATCACCTCTTCAGCGGCGGCGCGGCCGACGTCGGGCTGCGAACCGGCGCCAAGACCCTCGGTCACCTGGACGCCCATTTGGATGATGCGTTCGGACTTCGATATGGTGAGCGCTTGCGCGTCCGTATTCGCCACCACGAAGTCGACGCCCTGGAGGCCCGCAGCGATCATGTTGTTGACTGCGTTGCCACCGGCGCCGCCGACGCCGAATACGGTTATGCGCGGCTTCAGCTCACGGATGTCTGGAATTTTCAAGTTGATGGTCATGGTTGCCTCTTTCCTTCATGCCGGGCTTTAGTCGATGCCCGGCCCCGGCCGGTCCGCCGCCGGCCCTGTTGATCGCAACGCTTCGGCTTCGCGTCTTTGGGCCATCAGAAACTCTCGCGAAGCCACTGTCCGACGCGGGCGAAATAGCCGCCGCCCGCGCCGCTTGTCAGATACCGTCTACTGCGCATTTCGAAGTATTCGAGGTGCGCGGCCTGCGGATAAACCAGAAGGCCGGCCGCGGTCGCGAAGGCCGCGCCCTTGGCCGCATCGGACAGGCCGGCGATGCCGAGCGGGCGCCCGATGCGCACCGGCCGGCCGAGAATGCGGGTAGCGAGTTCCGACAGCCCGGTCATCTGGCTGGCGCCGCCGGTGAGGACGACGCGCCCGCGCGCCTCGGCGGAGAACGAGGTCGCCGCCAGGCGGTCGCGCACCATTTCCAGGATTTCCTCGACCCGCGGCTTGATGATTTGAACGAGCGTCGACCGCGATACAAAATGCGCCTGCTCGCGCTCATCATCCCCGATGGGCGGCACCGTGATCATGTCGCGTTCGTCCGATCCACCGAGCAGGACACTGCCATAGAACGTTTTGATTCGCTCAGCGTCGGCGACGCCGACGTTGATGCCGCGCGCGATGTCAAGCGTGACGTTGTGGCCGCCGAGCGCGAAACCTTCCGAATGCACGAAGCGGCCGCCAAGGAACACCGCCATCGTGGTGGTGCCGGCGCCCATCTCGACAACGGCAGCGCCGAGATCGGCCTCATCGTCGGCGAGCACCGAAAGCCCGGCTACATAGGGGCTTGCCACCATAGCTTCGACGGACAGGTGACAGCGCTCCACCGCAAGCATGAGATTGCGCGCCGCCGCGACATCGGCGGTGGCGACATGCATGTCGACGCCGAAGCGCGTTCCCAACATGCCGCGCGGATCGCGGATGCCGTTGCCGCCGTCGATGGAGTAACCGATGGGCAGCGAGTGCAGCACGGCGCGGCCGTCGCACATCGAATAGCGGTTGCCGGCGCCGAGAACGCGCGCGATGTCGCCTTCCGAAACGGCGGAACCGGCAATGGCAATTTCCGCCGCGAACAAATCGCTCGCCAGCCGGCCGGCGGCAATCGACAGCACCACGGATTCGATTTCCACGCCGGCCATGCGCTCGGCGCCGTCGACAGCCCGGCGGATCGCTTCCTCGGCCTGCGCCAGATTGACGACGCCTCCGGCCTTGGTGCCGCGCGCGGCGGCATGCCCGAAGCCTACCACCTCGATGGTGTGGCTTCTGCGGGTCAGCACCTGTTGCGGCGACTGCGGCCGCAGCCGCCCGATCAGGCAGGCAACCTTGCTCGAGCCGATATCGAGCGCTGCGATCAGCGCGCTGCGCCGCGGCGAAACCGGCTTCATCTTCGGCGTCAGACCGTAATTGAGGGCGCTCATGCGTCACCCCCTTTTTTCTTCTTCTTGTCCTTGAAGGCCTCTTCGCGAGCCTGCGCCGCGGCATCCGACAAGCGCACGGTGACGCGGTCCGGCAACCGCAAATCGACCGCAACGATGTCGCGCGACAACAGCTTCTTGTCGCGCTCAAGCGCGACGAGCTGATCCAGCGCTCGAGCGACGTCGCTTTCCGGCATGCGTACGTCGATGCCGCTCACGAGCCGCAAATTCCATCGCCGCTCGGCGACCAGCACCGAGGCGCGCACCTGCGCGCGAATTTCGGGATAGCGATCGAGAACGGCGAGCAAATCGCTGGCTTGGCGCTCGGCGCCTTTGCCGACGACAAGCGGCAAGTCGAGATAACGATCTTCGACAAACGGCTCGAGCATGGTGCCGTCAGAAGCGATCACCGCAACGCGCCCGTCCTTCTGCCAAAGCGCGAAAGCCTGCCGCTCGGTGATGGTGATCTGCAGCCGGTCCGGATAGAGCTTGAAGACGGCGGCGTCGGCGATCCAGGGATTGGCCAGAAGCCGGGTGCGCGCCGCATCCGCATCGAGGAAGAGAAGCGACGCATGCCCGGTGACGCCGGCGGTGGTCAGCACTTCTTCGCGGCTGACTTCCTTCGGCCCGGTGAGCGCAATTGCAGCGATGCGAAAACCGGCTGCATTCGCGGCCTGGTCGCGCGCATCCTTGAACCAGGCGACGACATCGGCGAGATGGCCGCCGGCGACGACGCCGTAGCCGAGCGTTGCGGCCAAGAGCACCATCGAAGCGGCTATGCCAAATCCCGGCGGCGGGACGCGGCTAAGCTTGTAGGCGAGACGCAGGAAGGAGCGGCAATAAGCAAATGAAGCCGCACGGCCAAAACCGGCGCGCGAGCGGAAGGCCGCGTCATCACGCGCGCCGCTCTTTTCCCCCATCATTGACCTCGACCGCATCAGCGATTGGTCGAGGCGTCCTCCACCATCCATTGCACCAGCTCGTCGAAGGTGACACCCGCATACGCAGCAAGCTCGGGCACGAGCGACGTCTCGGTCATGCCCGGCTGGGTATTGATCTCAAGACAGACCAGTTTTCCCGTCCCCTGATCGTCGTAACGAAAGTCGGCGCGGCTCACGCCGCGGCAGCCAAGCGCGTTGTGGGCAGCCAGTGCGAGTCTGCGGACCTCCTGGTAAACATTTGGTAAAATTTGTGCCGGCAGGATGTGTTTAGAACCGCCGGCGGCGTATTTGGCCTCGTAATCGTAGAAGGCCGTCGCCGGCACGATGTCGATGACGTCGAGGGCGCGGTCGCCGAGTACCGCGCAGGTCAGTTCCTTGCCGGGGATATAGCGCTCGATCAGAACCTGATCGCCGAACGCCCAGTCGTCGCGGTAAAGCTCTTGCGGCGGATGGCGCTGTTCTTCGGTCACGATAAACACGCCGACGCTCGAGCCTTCCGCCATCGGCTTGACGACATAAGGCGGCGGCATCAGATGCCGTCGCCCAGCCTCGAAGCGCGAGGCCACCAGGTCGTCGGCCACCGGAATTTCAGCGGCGCGGAAAATCGCCTTGGCGAAGCCCTTGTGCATCGCCAGCGCCGAGGCCAGCACGCCGGAATGACTGTAAGGAATGCCGAGCACTTCGAGCACGCCTTGCAGCGTGCCATCCTCGCCGGGACGGCCGTGCAGCACGTTGAGTGCGGCGTCGGGCCTGATAGCTGTGAACACCGCCGCGACATCGCGGCCGACATCGACCGGACTGACGCGATAGCCGCGGCGCGCAAGCGCGTCGGCGCAAGCCTTGCCGGAGCGCAAAGAAACTTCGCGCTCGGCCGACCAGCCTCCCATCAGAACGGCCACATGCTTGGTCATGCCCAACCGGGTGCCTCAAAGCCGCCTTCCGGTGATTCGCTTGGGACACCAATAGAATCCACTCTTGGCGAAAGGTCGAGTGTCTCTAGGCGGGGGGCCCGGCCGCCGACGCGCTCGCGCCTAGCGCGGCGTTCCGACCCGCTTGATCTCCCATTCGAGATCGATGCCGGAACTCTCTTTGACGCGCCGGCGCACGGTTTCGCCCAAAGCCTCGATGTCGGCGGCGGTCGCCTGGCCGAGGTTGATCAAAAAATTAGTGTGCAGTTCCGACACTTGCGCATCGCCGATGCGCAGACCGCGGCATCCGGCGGCGTCGATCAGCTGCCAGGCTTTGTGACCGGGCGGATTTTTGAAGGTCGAGCCGCCGGTGCGGCTCTTCACCGGCTGCGTCGCTTCGCGCGCTTGCGTGATCTTGTCCATCTCGGCGGCGATAGCGGCTGGATCGCCGCGTTCACCGCGGAAGACGGCTTGCGTGAAAATAAAATCATCAGGCGCACCGCAATGGCGGTAGCCAAATCCCATGTCGGCGTTACTCAAAACGTGGACGCGGCCGGCGCGGTCGACGGCGCGCGCTTCGATCAGTGCGTCTTTGGTCTCGCGGCCGTAGGCGCCGCCGTTCATGCGCAGCGCTCCGCCGATGCTGCCCGGAATGCCGCGCAAAAAGGACAGCCCGGCAAGCCCAGCATCCTGCGCGGCGCGCGCGACCTTCACATCAGGCACCGCAGCGCCGGCGCGCATGCCCAACCCCTCGACGGCGATTTCACCGAAGCGGCGCCCGAGCCTGATCGCCACACCCGGCATGCCACCATCGCGCACAATCAGATTCGAGCCCAGCCCAACGACGGTAACGGGAATTTCGGCGGCAAGGTTGACGAGGAAATAAGCGAGATCGGCCTCGTCTTCCGGCATGAATAAAATCTGTGCCGGACCGCCGACGCGAAACCACGTCAGCTCGGCGAGTGACTGATTCGATAACAGCCGGCCGCGCAGCGCCGGCGCGTTCGACCGCAAAGCGGCGGTGATATCGGGAAAACTCACGCCGCGGACTCGACGGCTTTGTCGAGCCACGCGCCGAGCACACTCTGGCCGATCGCGCGCGTCGCCGGCCCGACCGTGCGCGCTTGCGTTCGCAGTTCCCGCGGATCGAGGCCTGCTTTGTTGAGCTCGACAGTGTGGCCGACCAGCCAGCTTTCGAAACGCGCCGGTTCGGTCTCGAGGTGAAACTGCAGGGCGAGCTGCGATGGCGTGCGCATGAACGCCTGCACCGGACAATGCTCGGTCGTGGCGAGCTTGGCGCACCCCGCAGGCAATTCGCAATTGTCGCCATGCCAATGCAGCACCGGCGTCGCGCCCAGCGGCGCCAGCGCGGAAGCACGGCCTTCGGCTGTGAGCGTCAGCGGCGCCCAGCCAATCTCCTTGGCCGGCCCGGGCGCGACGCGGGCGCCAAGCGCCGCCGCCATCATCTGCGCGCCAAGACAAATACCCAGCGTTGGCTTGTCGGCTTCGAGGCGCGCGCCAATAGCCGCAATCTCGTCGGCGATGAACGGGTAGGCGTCACGCTCGTACACTCCGATCGGGCCGCCGAGCACGATCAGCAAATCGGGCGCGAGAAATGTGTCGCTGTCGATCGGCTGCACACCGGCGTCGTGGTAGCGCACGCCGTAGCCGCGTGCGGCAACGAGCGGCCCGAGGAGGCCGAGATCTTCAAACGCGACGTGGCGCACCGCCAGACACTTTTTGATCGCGGCGCCGCCGCTTCGCTGCGCCTGATCGGTTTGGAGGACCGCCTTCACGCCGCGCAGAAGTTCCGGGCTCGGCTTCTTGCGCGCCATAACTAACCCGCTGCCGCCAATTCTGCGGGCAGCGCGTAGGCCCATTGCGTGATCGAGCCGGCGCCGAGACAGACCACATAGTCGCCAGGCTGCGCCATCCCCGCGACCAGCGGCGCGAGCGTGTCGGGACCGTCGAGCGGGATCACCTTGCGGTGGCCGTGCGTGCGCAAGCCCGCCACCAAAGCATCGCGGTCGGCGCCGGCGATCGGCGCTTCGCCGGCCGGATAAACCTGCGCGACGATGACTGCGTCGGCGTCGTTGAACGCAGTGCAGAATTGCTCGAACAGAGCGGCGAGCCGGGTGTACCGATGCGGCTGCACCACCGCGATCACTTGGCCCTTGGTCGACTCACGCGCCGCCTTGAGCACCGCGGCAATCTCCACCGGATGGTGGCCGTAATCGTCGATGATGGTGACGCCGTTCCAGATCCCGGTGCGGGTGAAGCGCCGCCGCACGCCGCCGAAATTCGCTAGCGCATCCCGGATGCGATTGTCGTCGATGCCAAGCTCGAGCGCGACCGCGATCGCCGCGGTGGCGTTGAGCGCGTTGTGCCGCCCCGGCATCGGCAGCGCGAGGTTTTTAATCTCGCGCACCAGTGCGCCGCTGCGGTCGCGCAGCGCGATCGAGAATAGCGACGTGCCGCCGGCATGCGAAAGATCAAACAAACGCACGTCCGCTTGCGGATTCTCGCCGTAGGTGATGACGCGCCGATCTTCGATCAGGCCGACGAGTTTCTGCACAACCGGATGGTCGGTGCACATCACCGAAAACCCATAAAACGGCACATTCTCGACGAAGGCGCGAAATGCGTTCTGCACGGCGGCGAAGGTTTTGAAGTGGTCGAGGTGCTCGGGGTCGACGTTGGTCACGACCGCGATATTGGCCGGCAGCTTGAGGAAAGTGCCGTCGGATTCGTCGGCCTCGACCACCATCCATTCGCCGGCGCCAAGCCGAGCGTTGGTACCATAGGCGTTGATGATGCCGCCGTTGATCACGGTCGGATCGAAGCCGCCGGCATCGAGCAGCGCCGCCACCATCGAGGTGGTCGTGGTCTTGCCGTGCGTGCCGGCAATGGCGACGCAGCTTTTCAGGCGCATCAGCTCGGCGAGCATTTCGGCGCGGCGCACGACCGGCAGCCGCTGCACACGCGCGGCGAGGAGTTCCGGATTATCGGGCTTGATCGCCGAGGAAACGACGACGACCTCGGCGTCACCTAAATTGGCGGCGGCGTGCCCGATGGCGATGGCGACGCCCTTCTCGCGCAGCCTTTTGACGTTGGCGCCCTCGGCCTGATCGGAGCCCTGCACGACATAGCCGAGGTTCACCATCACCTCGGCGATACCGCTCATGCCGATGCCGCCGATGCCGATAAAATGCACCGGACCGATGTTGCGCGGCAGCTTCATCCGGGCATGATCCGGAAAAGTGCCAGCCGGTTTTCCGAAAAGATCATGCACCACCAAAATGTTAGAGCGTCAATCGATCCAGTCCGATGCGATTGCGCTCGAAGTCTCCAAAAAAACAATAAGTGGAACGACCCTAATAGTTTACGCCGCCCGCCGCTACCTTCAGAACGAGATCGGCAAGCCGGTCTGCGGCATCAAGCCGGCCGGTAGACTTTGCCGCCACCGCCATGGCCGCGAGCCGTTGCGGCTCGCCGGCCAACGCCGCGAGCTCGGTGGCGAGACGCCGCGGGGTAAAGTCGTCCTGCTTGAGCCGAATCGCCGCGCCGGCATCGGCCAACACGGCGGCATTGGCGAATTGATCTTGGTCGAGCGCGTGCGGCAGCGGCACCAGAATGGCCGGACGTCCAATGGCCGAAAGCTCGGCGACCGTCGAGGCCCCTGAGCGCGCCACGATCAGATGACTGGCGGCAATGCGCGCCGGCAGATCGGTGAAAAACGGCGCGACCTCCGCGGTTACGCCCGAGTTGCCATAAGCAGAGCGGACGCGCGTCAGATCTTCCTCGCGGGCCTGCTGGCCGATGGCGAAGCGCGCACGTGAAGCCGGTTCGAGGAGCGCGATCGCCGCCGGGACGACATCGGCCATGACCCGGGCACCCTGACTGCCGCCGAAAATTAAAAGGCGCAGCGGATCGAGCGCCGCCGGATAAGGCGTTGCCGCCGCCGTAACCACCGCCGGGCGGACCGGATTGCCGGTGAGCGTTGCCTTCGCCGCAAGACGCGGTTCGTTGCGAAATACATCGGGAAAACTCGTCGCGATCGCATCGACGCGCGGTGCCAGCAACCGATTGGCGCGGCCGATGACCGCGTTGGCGTCGTGGATCAGGGTCGGGGTGCTGCGCCAAGCCGCCGCCAAAAGCGGCGGCACGGTCGGATAGCCGCCAAAGCCGACGACGGCGCTGGGCTTGAGCCGGCCGATCAGCGCCCACGCTTGCGCGATGCCGACGCCGAGGGATGCCGCAGTTCGAAGGAGCGCGAATGGATTTCTCGCGCGCAGCGTCGCGCTCGCGATCACGTGCACCGCATCATCGGCGAAAGCGCCGCCGTAGCGCGTCGCACGCCGGTCGGTGGCGAGATGCACGACAATGCCGCGCGCGGTGAGTGCCGCGGCCAGCGCCTCGGCCGGGAACAGATGGCCGCCGGTGCCGCCGGCCGCGACTAGGACCGGTGCGCGGTCCGCGGTGTCGCTCACGCGCCGCTCGCGGCGAGCCTAAACCCGCCGGAAAGCTGCGCCTGCGGCCGTTCACGGGTGAGTGCGATCAGCATGCCCATGCCGTAAGCGAGCGAAATCAAAGACGAGCCGCCGTAGGAAATGAACGGCAACGTCATTCCCTTGGCCGGCATCAGATGCAGGTTCACCGCCATGTTGATGGTCGATTGCAGGCCGAACAGGATCGCCAATCCCGTGGCGGCAAAGCGCAGGAAAGGATCGTCGTTGCGCATCGCCTTGAGCAGGGCGCGGATGACAATGAAAGCGAACAAAGCAACCAGAATGAGGCAAAGCACGACGCCGAATTCTTCGCCGGCGACGGCGAAGACGAAATCGGTGTGGCCTTCCGGAAGGATGCGTTTGATCGTGCCTTCGCCCGGACCGCGGCCGAACCAGCCGCCGCGGACAAAGGACTCCGTCGCAATGTCGATGTTGAAGGTGTCGCCGGAGGCCGGATCGAGAAAGCGGTTGATGCGCTGGGCGACGTGCGGGACGGTGTAAAATGCCGCAAGCAGCCCGACGCTCGCGGTTGCGCCCAAGCCCAGCACCCAGATAAAGCGCATGCCGGCCATGTAGAACAGCGCGCCCCACACCAACGTGACCAGCATGGTCTGTCCGAAGTCCGGCTGCAGGACCAACAGACTCACGACGATCACGAGCAGCACGAGCGCGATGGTGTTCGCCGGCATGTCCGAGCGTTTTCCCGACTCACCGAACAGCCAGGCGACCAGAATGACAAAGGCCGGTTTGAGGAACTCCGACGGCTGGATGTTCATGCCGAGGATCACCAGCCAGCGCCGCGCGCCTTTGATCTCGGCGCCGAAGTAAGGCGTGGCGGCGACCAACACGAGGCTGACGGCAAAAACGATCAGCGCAAGTTTGCGAATCTGGTGCGGCGACAGAAACGAGGTCGTTACCAAAACGGCGGCGGCGGGAATGAGGAACAGCACCTGCCGGTTGACGAAGTGGAACGGATCAAGGCCGATGCGCGCGGCAACCGGCGGACTGGCGGCCAGGCAAAGCACGATGCCGCCAAGCATCAGCGCGCCCAGCGCCGCCATCGTGAGCCGGTCGATCGTCCGCCACCATTCGCTGAGCGGCGTGGGCTGCGCGCGCGAGGCCATAGAGTCCCCAGGGGAATCCCGAGCCTAGTGGTGACACCGCCGTGGTTTCCAACGGATTAAAACGGCGTCATTTCACCCCGGGCAGGCCCCGGACCAGCGCCCGGAAGGCGTCGCCGCGTACCTCGAAATTGCGGTATTGGTCGAAGGAAGCGCAGGCTGGCGAGAGTAGCACCACTAGCTCCTCGGCGGCCGAAGCCTCGGCATCGCGGGCAGCCGCAGCAAGCGCTTTATCGAGCGTGCCGTCGATTTCGTGGCCGACGGTATCGCCCAGTGTCGCGGCGAATTCCTCGGCCGCCTCGCCAATCAGATAGGCCTTGCGGATACGCGGAAAGAAGCCGCGCAGCGGCTCGATGCCGCCGGTTTTCGGCTTACCGCCGGCGATCCAGAAAATGTCGGCAAAGCAGGCGAGCGCCTGCGCCGCCGAGTCGGCATTGGTGGCTTTGGAATCGTTGACGAACAAGACCCGCCCGCGGCGGCCGACTTCTTCCATGCGATGCGCAAGGCCGGGGAATGATCGCAGCCCGGCCTGGATCGCTTCTGCGGAAAGGCCGAGCGCCAGCGCGGCAGCCGTCGCGCAAGCGGCGTTCTGCGCATTGTGCAGTCCGCGCAGCGAATTGATGCCGCCAAGCTCGGCGATTGCCGTAACGCTGCCACCCGCAGCGCGGTTGATCGTGTATCCGTCGACATAAACGCCGTCGGCAAGCGCACGACGCACGGAAATACGCACGACGTTTTTGTTGGCGCGTTCGAGGCGATCGGCGATCGCCGCGCACCATTCGTCCTCGACACCGACGATGGCGGTTCCGCTCGCTGGAACGCCGGCGACCAGGCGTTCTTTGACCGCCGCGTAGTGTTCCATAGTGCCGTGACGATCGAGATGATCTTCGCTCAGGTTGATGAGGATGCCGACGGAAGGATCAAGCGTCGGCGCGAGATCAATCTGGTAGGACGAACATTCGACGACGTAGACGCGGTCGGGCGCGGGCGGCTCAAGCGACAGGATGGCGGTGCCGATATTTCCGCCAAGCTGCACATCCAGGCCGGCGGACGCTGCAAGATGGGCGAGGAGCGCCGTGGTCGTGGACTTGCCGTTGGTGCCGGTGATGGCGACGAACGGCGCTTGCGGCGCGAGCGCGCGGCGCTCTCCGCAAAACAGCTCGATGTCGCCAATCACCGGGACGCCGGCTTGTTGCGCCGACCGCACGGTCCAGTGCGGCGCCGGATGGGTCAGCGGAACGCCCGGCGCCAGCACCAGCGCCGCAAGCTTCGACCAATCGTAGCTCCGCAAATCGGCAGTCGGAATCCCGGCGGCATTGGCCTTGGCGACGCTTTGGGGATCGTCGTCGTAGGCAACGACATCGGCACCGCCGGCGAGAAGGGCGCTGGCGCTGATCAGGCCGGAGCCGCCCAGCCCGAACACGGCGACCTTTTTACCGGCGAAGGTCGTGACCGGGATCAAGCGCGACTACCGCAGCTTCAGGGTCGACAGCCCGGCCAGCGCCAGCACGACGGCGACGATCCAGAATCGGATGACGATCTGCGGTTCGGTCCAGCCGAGCTGCTCAAAATGATGATGGATCGGCGCCATTCGGAAGACGCGTTTGCCGGTGAGCTTGAACGAAACGACCTGCACGATCACCGAGACGGCCTCGAGCACGAACAGGCCGCCGATAACCGCGAGAACAATTTCGTGTTTGGTGGCGACGGCGATCGTGCCGATCATGCCGCCAAGCGCGAGCGAACCGGTATCGCCCATGAAGATCGTCGCCGGCGGCGCGTTGAACCAGAGAAAGCCAAGGCCGGCGCCGAGCACCGCGCCGCACAAAACCGCAAGCTCGCCGGTACCCGCGACGTAGTGAATCTGCAGATAATCGGCGAACACCGCGTTGCCAGAGAGATACGCAATCATGCCAAAGCTCGCGGCAGCGATCATCACCGGAACGATGGCGAGGCCGTCGAGGCCGTCGGTCAAATTCACCGCGTTGCCGGCGCCGATGACGATGAAGATCGCGAACACAACATAGAACCAGCCGAAATTGACGACCAGTTCCTTGAAGAACGGGAACACCAGCGAGGTCGAGAACGGGACACGGCCGAGTTCGACCATGACGACACAGGCGATAGCCGCGATCGCCGCTTCGATGGCTAGCCGCGCCGCTCCCGGAAAGGCGTTATGCGTCTGCCGGGTGACTTTCAGGTAATCGTCGTAAAAGCCAACCATGCCGAAGCCGAGCGTGACCCACAGCACGACCCAGACGTAAGGGTTGAGCGGATTGGCCCATAGCAACGTCGAAACCAGCATGCCGGACAGAATCATCAAGCCGCCCATGGTCGGCGTGCCGGCCTTGGCGATGATGTGCGACTTCGGGCCGTCGGCGCGGATCGGCTGACCTTTGCCTTGCAGGAGCCGCAACCGATCGATGATCGCCTTGCCGAACAAGAACACGAACAGCAGCGCGGTGATCACCGCCCCGCCGGTGCGGAACGTGATGTAGCGGAACACGTTGAGGACGGTGATTTTGTCCGACAGATCGATCAGCCAATAGAGCATCGCGTTTCAGCCCTGTGCGGATGCAGTTTCACGCGCGCCGCCGCCCGGCGCGTCGGTCTCCACCGAGTCGCGGCGCACCGACAGCCGTTGCAGCGCTTTGACGATCGGCGCCATCCGCGAGCCGAGCGAGCCTTTGACCATCACGGCATCGCCGACGCGAACAGCGGACAGAACTTGCGCCTCGAGCGCGGTGGAGTCCTCTGCATAGCCGCCGCGCAGGCTCGCGGGAAGGGCCCGCCACAGCGCCTGCATGAGCGGCCCGCAGCAGAACACAAGATCAGTCCCGTTCGCCTGCACGGCTTCCAGAAGGCCGCGATGCAAGGAGCGAGCGCGCGGTCCAAGCTCCAACATGTCGCCGAGGACCGCGATCCGCCGTCCGCGCGGACCGATCGGCGTCTGCCCGAGCAACGCAAGCGATGCCGCAACCGACGCTGGATTGGCGTTGTAACTGTCATCGAGCAGGGTGAGCATGCCGCCCGGCAAATCGATTTCGATGCGCACGCCACGCCCGGACGTCGGCTTGAAATCCGACAACGCAAGCGCTGCGAGCGCAAGATCGGCGCCGACCAGTACGGCGGTCGCCAGTACTGCCAGCGAGTTGATAACGAGATGCCGACCCGGCGAGCCGATTTTATAGGTCAGCTCGGTGCCGAGGATATCGGCCTGGACGGTCGAGCAATCGGCGTGCGCCGCGCACTTGATCAGGCGCGCATCGGCTCCTGCATGCTCGCCGAAGGAAACGACGCGCGCACCCGCTTCCTTGGCGTGCCGCCGCAGCCGGGCAAATTGCGCATTGTCGCGATTGAGCACGGCGGCTCCGCCCGGCTCCAGTCCGCGAAAAATCTCCGCCTTGGCGTCGGTGATCTTGGCGAGCGAGCCAAAGAATTCGAGATGCACCGGAGCGATTGACGTGATGATCGCGACATGCGGGCGTGCGAGGCGCGATAGTGGCTCGATCTCGCCGGCATGGTTCATCCCCATTTCCAGAACAACATAGTCGGCGCTCGCCGGCGCGCGGGCGAGCGACAGCGGTACGCCCCAGTGATTGTTGTAGGACGCGACCGAGGCATGCGTTTCGCCGTCTTTGGACAGGGCCAGTCGCAGCGCTTCCTTCGTTCCGGTCTTACCGACCGAGCCGGTAACGCCGATCACCTTGCCATGCGTACGAGCGCGCGCCGCCGCCGCCAGGGCGCGCAAGGCTGAAAGCACGCCGGACACGACGAGTAGCGGAGCATCAAGCGACATTTCCGCGACCCGGTCGGCGGCGACGACAGCAAGGCCCGCTTTAGCGGCCAGCGCCGTGCCGACGAAGGCGTGTCCGTCGCGCCGATCGGTCAGGGCGAAAAAGGCTTCACCGATGCCGATGGTGCGGCTGTCGATGGAGAGGCCGGAGACGGTCGGCGGCAGCGGCCCGCGCCGCTCGGCGCCCATCGCTGCGGCCATGTCATCGACCGTCCACAGCGCCCGGGCGCTCATGCGGCAAGCTCCTTCAGCGCCGCGGCGACTGCCTCGTGGTCGCTGAACGGCACAATCCGGTCGCCGATGATTTGGCCGGTTTCATGGCCCTTGCCGGCAATCAACAGCACGTCGCCTTTGCGCAGTTCGGCAATCGCGGTGCGGATCGCCTCGCGGCGGTCGCCGATTTCGAGCGCGCCGCCGGCGGTGGCGAGGATTGCGGCGCGAATCGCGGCGGCGTCCTCGCTGCGCGGATTGTCGTCGGTGACGATCACGCGGTCGGCCTTGGCGGCGGCAACGGCGCCCATCAGCGGACGTTTGCCGCGGTCGCGATCGCCACCGGCGCCGAACACGACCACAAGCCGCGCCTGGACCGCCGGGCGCAACGCTTCCATCGCCTTGGCGAGCGCATCAGGCTTATGGGCGTAATCGATGAAGATCGGCGCGCCGCGACTCGACCCGACAAGCTCCAGCCGCCCCTTGGCGCCCGTAAGCCGTTCAAGCGATGCGAACACCGCTACCGGATCGCCGCCGGTCGATACGGCAAGTCCTGCGGCGACGAGTGCGTTTTCGATCTGAAATTCGCCGAGCAGCGGCAGCCGCACGCCAAATTCGCGGCCGTCGTGCTCGACGCGCAAGATCTGCGCAAAGCCGTCGAGAAAGGCGTCAACGAGGCGAATGCCGGCACCGTCACGCCCAACCGTCATGATTGCGAGGCCGCGCGCTTTGGCGGCGGCGACGACCTCCTTCGCATGGTCGTGATCGACGTCGACGACCGCAGCGCCGCCCGGCTCCACCAGCTCGGCGAACAGCCGCAGCTTGGCCACAAAATAATCCTCGAAGCTTCGGTGATAATCCAGATGATCGCGCGTGACGTTGGTGAAGCCCCCGGCCACGATGCGCAAACCGTCGAGCCGATGTTGATCGAGCCCGTGCGAGGACGCCTCGATCGCTAGATGGGTGACGCCGTCGGCGGCGAGCGCATCGAGCGATCGATGCAATGCGACCGGGTCGGGCGTGGTGAGCGAACCATACGTTTCGCCGCGCGGCGAGACGATGCCGATGGTGCCGATGCTCGCGGCGCGATGGCCGAGCGCCGCCCAAATCTGCCGCGTAAAGGCGGCGACCGAGGTTTTGCCGCTGGTGCCGGTGACGGCGGCGATGGTCTGCGGCTGCCGCGGAAAGATCTTCGCCGCCATGAGAGCGAGAGCGCGCCGCGCGTCGGCAACACGGATGAAGGCGACGCCGGCCGGCAACGGCGTCGGCGGGGGCTGGTGCGCCACGATTGCGACCGCGCCGGCGGCAAGCGCCGCTTCGACGAAATTGAGGCCGTCGGCCTTGCCGCCGGCAATCGCCACGAACACGTCGCCGGGCTTGATGGCGCGGGAGTCCGACGACACGCCGGCCACCTCAAGATCGGCAACGCCGGTCTCGATCTCGGCGCCGGGAGGCAGAATGTCGCGAAGTTTCATGGCGGCCGTGAATCGATCGCTCTTCTAACGCGGCTCCGCCTTACCTGCTTTCCTTGATTGAGGCCAGTATCAGGTGCTCGGCCGTCGGCAGGTTCATCCGTGGCTCGATGCCAAGGAGCGGCGCGATACGCGCCACCACCGCGGCGCCAGTGGGCACCGCGTTCCAGCCCGAGGTCTTGAAGCCGTGTGTTTCCGGCGTTGCGTGAGGCTCGTCGAGCATGATCATCAACAGGTAGCGCGGCTGGTCCGCCGGCAAGACCGCCATGAAGTCTGTCAGCACCTTGGTCTTGGAATAGCGGCCAAAGACGACCTTGTCGGCGGTCCCGGTCTTGCCGCCGATGTAATAGCCAGGGACGTCAGCCTTCGACGCGGTACCCTTTTCCACATTGAGGCGCATCAGATAGCGCATCTGCTCGCTCGTTTCGGGCTTGATGACGCGCGTGCCGAGCGCCTGCGCTTCGGCTTCCGACCGTTTGAGGAATGTCGGCGGAATGAGGATGCCGCCGTTCATCAGCGCGGCGATGCCCATGACCGCTTGCAGCGGCGCGACCGACAGACCGTGGCCGAACGCGATAGTGATGGTGTTGAGTTCGCCCCAGCGCCTGGGGACGATCGGCTCGGCGCTTTCCGGCAACTCGGTGCGCAACCGGCTGAGCTGGCCCAGTTTCTTGAGAAACGCCTTGTGGCCCTCGATGCCGACCGCCATGGCGATACGCGCCGCACCGATATTCGACGAATAGGTGAAAATCTCCGGCACCGTCAGCGACCGCTGCATCGGTTCGAAATCGTGAATGTCGAATTTGCCGTAATGCAGCGGATTGTGGGCATCGAACGACGATTTCAACGTCGCTTTGCCGCTGTCGAGCGCCATCGCGACGGTGAACGCCTTGAAGGTCGATCCCATCTCGTAGACGCCGGTGGTCAGCCGGTTAATCCGGGTGGGATCGAGCGCCTCGTGCGGATTATTGGGGTCGTAATCAGGCTCGGAGACCATGGCGACGATCTCGCCGGTACGCACGTCGAGCACGAGGCCGGCGGCGGCGATGGTCTTGAATTTCGCGCTCGCGGCGGCAAGCTCCTCATGCAACGCGTGCTGCACGCGCAGATCAACCGCGAGCTCCACCGGATTTTGCAGGCGGTCGGTGGCGAGGCCGGCCATGTGCAAAGCGGCGAGCCCGTGACCGTCGAGCCACTTCTCCATGCCGGCGATGCCTTGGTTGTCGATGTTGACGTGGCCGAGGAGATGCGAAACTTCCGGACCGTTCGGATAGTCGCGCTTGTTCTCATTGAGGAAGCCGATGCCCGGCAGGCCCTGGCGATAGATCACGCGCTGCTGCTCGGGCGTGATATCGCGCTTGAGCCAAACGAAGCCGCGCTTCGACGACAGCCGCTCGCGCAATTCGGCAGCGTCGATGTCGGGGAGGTCGGCGGTGAGAAGTTCCACCGCTTCGTCGACGTCGATCAACCGGCGTGGCTCGCCGTAGAGCGACGGCACGCGTACGTCGGTTGCGAGCACCTCGCCGTTACGGTCGAGGATATTGGGGCGCGCGGTGGCGATGGCATCGCCGCCACCGACGCGATGGGCGCTGCGGTTTTCGGAGGCAATGCCGAACATCACGAGCCGCGCCGCGATGACGAGGTAAACGACGGCAAAGGCTACAATGGCGAGCCCGACGCGGGCGCGCGCCTTGGCACCGCGATCGATTGTATTGCCGTAAAGGGCGGCGCGCACAAAGCGCCGCCGCCAGGACTCCGGCGTTCGACCAGATGCTTGGCTCGATGTTTGGCTGGGCGCCGCGAAATCTGCCATGGGCGCGAATACGCTCATCGGTCGAGCCGCCCGGCTTTTGGCGCCGCCGCTTCGGCTTCCGTCGGTTCGTCCGGCGGCGTGGCGCCAGGCGGCGTGGCGGCAGGTGGCGTGGCGGCAGGCGGCGCCACGGTCGGCTCAACGCTGCCGGTGACCGATGTCGGCTCCTCCAGATTCTCGATGACCGCGCCGATCGGGTCGGCGCTGTCGGGCTTGACGATTTGCGGCGGGCGCTCCGGCAATTGGCCAAGCTGATCGAATTGGGTGGGCGCGATCGGCTTCAGCGGCAGGTAATGCTTCGCCAGCGCCTCGACGCGTGCGGGATTTTGCAGTTTTCCCCATTCGGCGAGGAGCGCCGCCACGGTATCGCGCTCGCGGCGGACTTCGCTGCGAATTCTGGCAAGCCGTTCCGCCTGCACGGTCGAGTCGAATTTGATCCGATAGACGTAAGCCGCCGCCAGAATGAGGACGCCGATGACCAAGAGATTGAGCATGCGCAAAATCATGCGCGCCCCCGCGTAACCTCCGCCAGCGTCGGCAGCCGCGGCAGCAGCGCTTCGATCGCCGCTCGGCGCGCCAACGCGTCGGTTCGTTCGGCAGCGCGCAGCTTGGCCGAACGCGCCCGCGGATTGGCGGCAACTTCCGTCTCGTCCGCCGTTTCCGGCCGCCGCGTCAGCACATGGAAAGTCGGGGGAGCGCCGGCGACTTCCGGAAGATGTCGGGACAAAGCTGGCGGCCGCGCCCGCTCGCTCAGGAAATTTTTGACGATGCGGTCTTCGAGCGAATGAAACGACACCGCAACGAGGCGGCCGCCCGGCTTGAGCAGTCGCTCGGCTGCGGCAAGCCCGTTCGCCAATTCAACGAGCTCCTCGTTGACGAAAATGCGCAAAGCCTGGAAGGTTCGCGTCGCCGGATGGATCGTGTTGTCGCGCATGTGCACGACGCGGGCGACGATGTCGGCCAAGGCGCGCGTCGTCGAGATTGGCCGCTGTTCCCGCGCCTTGACGATCGCGCGCGCCACAGCGCGGGCGTGACGCTCTTCGCCCAGTGTATCGATGATTGCGCGCAGCTGCGGCTCGGCGGCGCGCGCGACGACGTCGGCCGCGCTCGGGCCTTGATGCCCCATCCGCATGTCGAGGGGCCCATCCAGGCGGAACGAAAAGCCGCGGTCCGCCTCGTCAAGCTGCATCGATGAGACGCCGAGATCGAACACCACGCCGTCGACGAACTCGCTGCCGACGATCGTCTGTAAATCGGAGAACCGGTCTTCGACCAGTTCGAGCCGGCCGGCCGCTTGCGCAACGAGGTCGGCGCCGCGGGCGATTGCCGATTGATCGCGATCGATGCCGATGACGCGCGCGCCGCGCGTGCGCAGGATGGCGCGCGAGTACCCGCCGGCGCCGAAGGTGGCGTCGATGTAGAGGCCGCCGTCGCGCACGGCGAGCCACTCGATCACGCGACCGGCAAGCACGGGAATATGACGGGCCAGTCCGCCAGCGACAGCTTCGCTGCCGCCGCCCGCCATCAATCCCGTGCTCCGTGCGGTTTTGCCGCCACTGCCGGGGCGCCCAATTCCGCCTTGAAGGCGCGAACCTTGTCGGTGGCCTCCGCAAGTTCGGCGCGGAAGCGGCTGGGCTCCCAAATTCGAAATTTGTGACCGAGACCGACAAAGATGACCGCATCGCCGATTCTCGCATGCGCCTTGTGCGCATCTGAGAGCGTCACCCGGCCCTCGCCGTCGATTTTCAGCGTTTCGCTCGTCCCATAGAGCGCAAGAGAGAATTGTTCGCGCTCTTCCGAATAGGGCGGGAAGCCCGTGAGCAATGCCTCGATTTCCGTAATCAGCGCGTTGCCGCCGGCATCGAGTGCGGGCCGATCGAGTGCCGGGTGGCAGTACAAACCGTCGAAGCCATCGCGGGCGAGCACGGCCCGGAATGACGCCGGCACCGAGACGCGACCCTTGGCGTCCAAGCGGAGCATATAGTGGGACACAAACTGGTCCATCGCGCCCCTCGGCATTTGGCCCCGGGCGGCACCGCAGCCTTTGCGAACGGCAATCCCGCCTTTGCTTCGCCGCGAACGTAGGCCCGTTGCCGTCCGATCCGGTCATGCGAGCTTTTGGGGTTATCTGGGCTATCATGGGAGCATATGGGCGTCAACGGAACGGCCGACCAAGGCGTGTCCGCTCCAGCCTCGATTAGTCAGGCGTAAGCTTAAGGAAAGGTTGAAGTCTTAAACTGCGCCGCCTTGGCAAGCATCCGTTGCAGGATCGCAACGAGCGGCGGTTATTTGGGCACTGGGGTGGCCTGCCCGGCGTTAATGCCTTGTCGGCGGGACCGAGCGCCCTAATGTCATGGGTATGTCGCGTAGAGTATTTCCACCTGAGTCGTCCGTAGTGGCCGAGGTGCGGCCGTCGCCGAATTATAGCGACCGCAAAAGCGACCAGCGCCCCGACATGATCGTGCTTCACTACACCGGCATGTCCGACGCCGAAGCCGCACTCGAGCGTTTATGCGCGGCGGAAAGCCAGGTGTCGGCGCATTATTTTGTCTACGAAGACGGCCGCATCGTGCAGATGGTCCCGGAAAACCGCCGCGCTTGGCATGCGGGCGTGTCCTCCTGGGCGGGCGAGAGCGACATCAATTCATGTTCGATCGGCATTGAGATCGCCAATCCCGGCCACGATTATGGCTATCCGGATTTCCCCAAGCGGCAGATCGCGGCGGTGACTGCGCTTTGCCGCGGCATCCAGACACGCAACACGATCTCTCCTGAGCGAGTGCTGGCGCATTCCGACGTAGCGCCGGCGCGCAAACAGGATCCGGGGGAAAAATTCCCGTGGCGCACGCTCTCCGATTCGGGCGTCGGGCATTGGGTGAAACCGGCACGCATCGTCGACGGCGGCCTGCTGTTGTCGCTCGGCGATCGTGGCGACGCGGTGGCGGCGATGCAGGAATCGCTGCGCAAATACGGCTACGGCGTCACCGCCAGCGGCACCTACGATTCCGCAACGCATGACGTGGTTAAGGCCTTTCAGCGTCATTTCCGCCCGGAGCGGATCGACGGCGTCACCGACGAATCGACGCGCGCGACCTTGCTTGAACTCATCGCACAGCGCGGCCGGGTAAAGACAATGGCCGCCCGCGCCCGGGATTTCGCCCGCCGCGCCTCTTGACGGCGGCAGCCAACCTCCCCATCCCTGTCGATGTCAGTCGGTCGGACGGCCGCTCCGGCAGAACCGAAAGGTTGCCGGGGAGGAAAGTCCGGGCTCCATAGACAAGCGGTGCCGGATAACGTCCGGCGGGCGCGAGCCTAGGGAAAGTGCCACAGAGAACAAACCGCCGCGGCGCGTTGCGTAAACCGCGGCAAGGGTGAAAAGGTGCGGTAAGAGCGCACCGCGCTGGCGGTAACGCCGGCGGCACGGCAAACCCCACCGGGAGCAAGACCGAATAGGGACGGCACGAGGTTTTCGACGCGCAAGCGTCAACGGCCTCAAGGGTGTCTAACGCCGCCGTCCGGGTAGGTTGCTGGAGATGCCGGGCAACCGGCGTCCAAGATGAATGGCCGTCACGCATGCGAAACTCGTTTCGCATGCCATCCAGAACCCGGCTTATAGGCTGGCTGATGCTTAAACCTTAGGGCGCCCGGCGGAATCCCGTCGGGCGCCCGCCAAGTTTTTGGCGCAGCTCTTTTGTCCCAGTTTTGGTTCCCCAAGCTTTTCACGGGCTCACTTCAAGTCGGCCAAACACTACGTGATGGGCCGTTGCCGACACCGGGAGAAAAATCTATTTGTTTTGCATGGTCAGGAACTGTGCATGAGCCGCGCGCCGCTTGATACCGGCAAAACACGCTTGGGCCCATTGTCGCGGCTGCCGGCGTTTTTTGCGCTCGACGGTAAGCGCGCCGTTGTCGCCGGCGGCGGTCAGGCAGCGACGTGGAAGGCGGAGCTTCTTGCCGCTGCCGGCGCACGCGTCGACGTTTTCGCGGTCGAACCGAGCGAGGATTTGCGCGCGCTCGCGGCGGCGCCGCCGGCCGGCGAGGTCATCATTCACCCGCGCAGCTGGATGCCGGCCGACTGCGCTGGCGCGGCGCTTGCCGTCGCCGAGTGCGCCGATGACGCCGAAGCCGCCGCGTTCGCTGCCGCGGCGCGCGCCGCCGGCGTTCCCGTCAATGTCATCGACCGGCTGGCCTTTTGCGATTTCGCGTTCGGCGCGATCGTCAATCGCTCGCCGCTGGTCATCGGGATTTCCACCGACGGCGCCGCACCGGTATTCGGGCAGGCGATCCGCGCCAAAATCGAAGCTTCGATCCCGAAGGGTTTTGCGCGTTGGGCGGAAGCGGCGCGCACCTTGCGGCCGCGGGTGCAGGCGCTCGCGCTGTCTTTCCGCGGCCGGCGCAATCTCTGGGAAAAATTCGCCGCCCGCGCCATTGCGGCGCCGGACCAAGCGCCGACCGATGCAGATCTTGCAGCGCTACTGACGCCGGCGCAGCCGGCGGAAACCGGTTCGGTCATTTTGGTCGGCGCCGGCCCCGGCAATGCCGAGCTCCTGACGCTTCGGGCAGTGCGGGCGCTGCAATCGGCCGACGTGATCCTGTTCGATCATCTGGTGTCGGCGGAGGTCCTCGATTTCGCCCGCCGCGAGGCGAAGAAGATGCTGGTCGGCAAAACCGGCTATGCGCCGTCGTGCAAGCAAGACGACATCAACGCGTTGATGGTTTCGCTCGCCAAAGCCGGACGGCGCGTGGTGCGATTGAAGGGCGGTGACCCGATGATCTTCGGCCGCGCCGACGAAGAAATCGCGGCATGCCGCGCCGCTGGCATTGATGTCGAGGTCGTGCCCGGCGTGACGGCGGCGCAGGCGGCGGCGAGCCGGCTCGGCGTGTCTCTGACGCGGCGCGGCGAAGCGCGGCGCGTCCAATACATCACCGGCCATGGCCGCGACGGTAAATTGCCCGACGATATCGACTGGGCGAGCCTCGCCGATCCAGCAGTCACGACAATCGTCTACATGCCGGCAAAGACTCTGCCGGAGCTTGCCGCGAAGGCTCTCGCCGCCGGGCTCAGTCCGGCGACGCCGGCCATCGCGATCGCCCGCGCCACCTATCCGGACGAACGCGCCATCGCTGGCACGATTGCCGATCTACCGGCTCGGCTTGCGGCCGAGCCTTTAGGCGGACCGGTGATCGTGATGATCGGACGCGTCTTTGCGCAATATGCCGAGAGCGCGTTGCGTGCAGATCGCCAGGCGTCAACGCGCGCGCGGCAGTGACGTAAAACTATCTGGCCGGCCAAACATCGATCGTATCATCGTCGCTGCCGGCCGCGAGCCGCTGACCGTCCGGCGAAAACGCCAGCGATCGCACCGCCTTGGAGTGTCCGCGCAGCGAGCGCACGATTTGACCGCCGTCCAGGTCGAACAGTTCGACGATCGCATCGTTGCCACCGACGGCGAGGAACCTGCCGTCCAGGGAAAAAGCGATCGCTTCGACGAGCGTCGACCCTGAGGCCAACGACCGCAAGAATTGTCCACTCGTTGCGTTCCAGATGACGACCGAGTTGCCATCGCCAGCCGCCGCGAGCCGCCTGCCGTCCGGCGAAATCGCGACCGACAAGACCTGGCCCGCATGATCCGTCAACGTGTGCAAAATTCTGCCGCTGAGCGCGTCCCAGACATAGACCGTTCCGGCTTTGGTTCCGGCGACGACGGTCTTGCCGTCGGGCGCAAAGGCGACGGTCTGGAAATCTTCATCGCGGCCGCCGCGCCCGTGAAAAGTCGCAAGCGCGCCGCCGCTGCTGGCGCTCCAGACGGTGACGGCGGCATTGTTGCCGCCGGTCGCCGACGCCACCCGGGTGCCATCCGGCGAAACCGCCAGCGCATGCACCGCCGGCGACGACACCCAGGACACATTCGCCGCCGATTGGATCGGCAGAAGTTGCTTGCCGGTATCGACGTTCCAAATGGTGATGTCACCGTAGAGACTGGCGGAGGCGAGCCGGTGCCCATCGGGCAGAAACACGACTGAGGAGACGGCGCCGGGATCGCCCTGCAGCGTCCGCGCGGTTTCGCCGCTTTCGGCGTTCCAAATGCGCACCGACCGGTCGAGGCTTCCCGAGGCGATCATGTGCGAATTCGCCGAGTAGGCGACCGCCGTCACCGGGGCGGTATGGGCGCTCAGCGCCAGCAACGGTTTGCCTCTATCGGCGACGAGGCCTTCTTCGCTGCCGCCGAGCAGGACGACCGCGACAATTATCGCGACCAGCACCGCAGCGGCGACGGCGCGCGCGATGCGTCCAGTCGCGCTTTGCGGCCACGCAAGCTCAAGCCACGCCGGCCGCGGCCCAGGCATCGCTTCCGGCGTTATCGACGGCGAGGTCGCCAGCTTTTCTTTGTCACCTCGAGCGAACTTGAACGCGCCGAAGACGCCCGAAGTCTCGTCGGTTTTGCTCGGGGCCTCCGGCTTGACGGCCGCCTTTTCGCCGGTCGGCGGCTTTGCCAGCCCGGGCGGGATTTTGGTCTCGCCGCTCTGTCCCTTCTTCCGCAAAATTACGTCCAATTCGCGGATCAGGCGCTCCATGTGATGATCGAAATCGAGACCGGTATCGACCTTCACGGCATTGCGATAGGTCATGTCCTTTAGACCCGGCGGCAGCTGTTCCAGCGAGGGCATCGGGGCGCCGCCGATCAGGACCGGGACGACCGAAATCCGCCGGCGCAGCGCCGTTTCCACTTCGACGCGTACGGGATCGTCAGATTCTTGAATGCGATCCGCATCGCCGCGTTTGCCGAGCCATTGCGGGCCGACAATGGCCAAGAGCACGTCGGTCTTGTGCAGCGTCTCGCTGATATGCTGACGGAAATCGCTGCCGAGCGGAATGTTATCGATGTCGCGAAAAATCGCGTCCTTGCCGTAATGGGCGATCAGCCGATCGAAGATGCGGCCGGTGATCGCTTCGGAATCGGCCCGGCGATAGGAAATGCTGATCTTAGGCATCAACGGCGTCCCTGCCGCAAAGTGAGCATATTTTTGCCCTATGCACGCAAATTGGCAATGCGGCCGCCCCGGCTTCGCACCGCAACCAATTATAGCATGTTACTGCTGACTGAAGCCGAGTCGGAAACGAACAATTGTGCGCGAGACAGCCGCTTGTTTGATTGCGGCAAAGCGATTCCTCGGGCACACTCAAAGCAAAGCCAAAGCGCCCAGCGGGGCTTTTCGAATGAGGGAACTGCGATGCGCGCGATAGGGAAAACCTTGATCGGAATGGCCGCAGCGGTCGTCTGCGTTTCGGCCGCGGTGATACTCGCGCCGACAACGGCGTCGGCACAGGATATCGGCGGTATGATGCGCGGCTTCGGGGTCCCAGTGCCTTATGGAGTATATCGCGGCCCGCCGGCGCGGCGCCCGACCACGGCAACAGCGCCGTCCTCGTCGCAGAAAAACAATAGCAAGGACTCTGACGAAGAAGACTCCGATTCCTCGAGCAGCAAGAGTGCAAAGAATTCGGACAAGAATTCTTCCGACAAAAACGCGGACAAGAACAACTCAGACAAGAGCGCCAACGCAGACAACAAATCGCGCCGGCAGCTCTCGAATGCCAAGGACGATGGTCCGGCACCGTCTGCGCCCGCACCGGCCGCCAAAGCCGAGCCGGCAAAGGCGACGGTAGACGACGAGCCGTCCTTCTCGCCGTCACGGTGAACTTTACTGTCGCTTACTGATTGGGCTGAGCGCCGGGAGCGCTTGGCGGCGCTGCGTTTGCCGCCGGCGGCGCGGAGCCCGCGCCCGGTTGGCCGCCCGAAGCCGCCGCCGCTTTCGCGCCTAAGCGGTCGAGTCCACGCTGCGCCTCCAAGCTGCCGTTGCGCAGGGCCTTTTGGTAAAACTCGCCCGCGAGTTGGTCGTTGGCGTCGGTGCCAAGGCCTTTTTCGTTCATGTAGCCAAGACGAAACTGCGCATCGGCGAAATTCTGGTCGGCGGCCTTGGCGTACCACAGCATCGCCTGCTTATAATCCTTGTCCTGGCCGCGGCCGAAGAAATACACGTCGCCGAGATTTTTCTGCGCTTTCGCAAAGCCCTGCGCCGCGGCCTTCTGGAACCAGATCGCCGCCTCGTCATTGTCCTGCGGCACGCCGTCGTCGCCGGTCGCATAGAGCGAGCCGAGAACGTTTTCCGCGTCCGGATAATCATGGCTCGCCGCGGCGCGATAATACTTCACCGCCCGCTGCACGTCCTTCTCGGTGCCGAAGCCCTTCTCGTACATGACGCCGAGCCGGTACTCCGCGGCCGGCCACTCCTGCTGCGCGGCCTTGAGATACCACGAGAGTGCGTCAAGGTAGTTTTTGGGCAACCCGCCGCGCCCATAAAAATACATGTCGCCGAGATTGGTCTGCGCTTTGGCCAAGCCCTGACCGGCAGCGCTGCGATACCACTCGACGGCTTTGATGTCGTCGCGGGCAAGGCCGTCTTCGCCGCGCGCGTATTTTACGCCGAGCGCATTTTGCGCTTCCGGATCGCCGCGGTCGGCAGCGGCAATGACGTCGCTCAAAGGTGCGGTCGCGGCATTGAACGGCGCGGCCGCGCTGGCGGGCGGTTGCGGCGTCAGCGACCCAGTCGCCGCTTTCCCCTTTTCCTGCACGGCCGCCGGCACCGCTCCAGAGGGAGCAGCGGCGACTTTTCCGGCCGGCTTGGGCGATTCCAGCATGACGTAAACAAAGGCGCCGAGCGCCAAAACCACGACCGCGGCGCCGCCGATGGCGCCGGCGCGCATCGGCGGCGACAGCGCCGAGAAGAAGTTTGACGACGCCGGCGGCGGCGCTACCAGCGGTGCTGCCGCCGCCTCGATCAACCGGGTGTCGTTGTGCAGAATCTTCGGCGCGTCCATGCGCAGCGCAGTTGCCCCGAGCGCGTCGCTGAAGGCGCGCATGGAAGGGAAGCGCTGTTCCGGCTTTTTCGACAACGCCTGCAGGACCGCGCTCTCGACCCCGGCATCGAGACCGGGAACGCGTGGCACCAACCGATCCGGCTTTTTCTGGATCTGCGCCTGCATCAGGTCGTAGTCGGTATCGGCGGAGAACGGCGGCGCGCCCGAAAGCATTTCATAGAGCACGATGGCCAGGCTGTAGAGATCGCTCGCCTCGTTGCCCTCGTCGCCGCGCAATTGCTCCGGCGCCATGTAGGCGAGCGTGCCGACGATGCTGCCGCTGCGCGTCAGGCGCTGCGAGCCGCGCACGCGCGCGATGCCGAAGTCCATGATTTTCAGGACGCCGTTCTCGCCGATCATCATGTTCGACGGCTTGATGTCGCGATGGATGACGCCGAGGCTGTGGGCGTAAGCGAGACCGTCGGCGGCCTGCGCGATGATGGCGAGACTTTCGCGCACGGCAAGCGGCGCATGACGCTTGTGCAAGATATCGTCGACGGTGTGGCCGCGCACTCGCTCCATCACCATGCAGAGATTGTCGCCGTCCGGCACCAGCGAGTAGAGCGTGGTGATGTTGGGATGATTGAGACGCGCCAGACTTGTCGCCTCGGCGCGGAAGCGCTCGACGAAGTTGGCGTCGCTCAACAGCTCCGGCCGTAGCGTCTTGATCGCGACCTCCCGCTGCAGCACAGTGTCGAAAGCGCCATAGACCTTGCCGATGCCGCCCTCGCCGAGCAGTTCTCTGATCTCGTATTGTCCGATCTTTTCCATCGCGGTCACGAATTTCAGCCGGCCGAATTACCCGCCGAGCCGGAGCTCTGGCCTTGCGGACCGCCGGCGGCAACCGGAATTTTAATGCGGCGCGTGGTCGACTTCGACGTCGTATCCGGCTCGGCCGGCGCGGTGATCGAGAAGACGCCGAGGGAAGCGTTGTCGTTGCCGCCGGCGGCCAGCGCCGCTTCAATGATCGCCTGGCAGGCTTCCTGCGGCGGCAGGCGCGATGCCAGCTCGGCAAGCTTGAGGTCGGGAACCAGATTGCTCACGCCGTCCGAGCAAAGAATGAAAATGTCGCCCTGCGCAAGCGGCAGTCCTTTTGATCCGATCATCGGCTTGAAATTCGCGCTGGTGCCGAGCGCCTGCAGGATAACGTTGTGCATCGGGCTGTGATCGGCCTCTTCCTGCGTCAGCGTTCCGTCCCGCACCAGCTTGGCCACCAAAGTCTGGTCTTGGCTGAGCTGCGTCAACGTCGCGTCGCGCAGCAGATAGGCGCGGCTATCGCCGATATGCGCAAGCCATGCCTTGCCGTCATGGAAGGCGAGCACCGTGCAAGTCGTGCCCATACCTTTGCATTCGGGATGTTCGGCGGCGTATTCGAGGATCGCGCGGTTTGCCGCGGTGAAGGCTTCGGCGAGCGCCTGGGGCGGCGGGCCGTCGAGATCGTAATAGAGGCGGCGGATCACATCGGCCGCGAGCGCGCTTGCCACTTCGCCCGCTGCGTGGCCGCCCATGCCGTCGGCGACAAGCGCGAGGCTGCCGCGGCCGTGGGCAACATCGTGCTCCGGCGGCGTGACCCAGGCGACGGCATCTTCGTTCAGCGGCCGCACCAACCCGGGATCGGTGCGCATGGCGCCAATGACCTGCAGCAAAGGCGACGCTTGACCCATATTCGACCGTTACTGCACCGAGCCGCGGCGCCAGGAATGATAGCGCCGTTTGAAGGTTTCCGTATGACTTAAGGCGAGGCGTTGCGTTGCGGTTGCAGGAGTTCGCGCACATAGGACACCGGCACGGCAAACGAAACATGCTCGGCGCTGGCGCTGCCCAGCGACAGCAGCGCGATCACCTGGCCGGACGCATTGAGCACCGGCCCGCCGCTGCTGCCGGGGCCGGCGAAGATATCAAGCTGATACATGTCGCCGATCGTGCCGAAGGTGGTCACGCCGTTATCGTCGCGCTTGTCCTTCTTGGTCGGCATTTTCGACACGATGCCCTGCGTCACCGTCGGCTCGGGGATATAGATGCTGCGGTTGCGGATCACGCCACCTTCATTCGATTGCTGAACGGCAATCGTGCTTTGCGACACGTCCGGATACCCAAGCAGCGTGATCTTGTCGCCGATCGACACGGTGCCGTCGTCGGCCAGCGGCAGCTTGCTCAAGGGCTGCGGCGTGTCGATCTTGACCTCGGCAATGTCGGCGTCGATCGAGGTTCGCAACAGCGTGGCGTTGAACTCGATTCGCGTTCCCGGGAACTGCACGGTGAGCACTTCGTTGCGGCCGTACAATTTGCGCGAACTGTCCGAGATCAGCCGCGGATTGCCGGCTTCGAAAATAAAGCCGCCGCTCTCCGGCACCCAACCGGTCAGCGCAGTGACGTTGTTGACCTGCTGAACGGTGCGGTCGCGCAACTTGCCGCCGAGTTGGTAAACGGCGCCGTCGCGCCAATCGAAGATGCGAAAATCCTCGTAGCGCGACGCCCAGCCGGCGGCGACGTGCTTGTTGGTGAGAATGAAGCCCTGCTCACCGACCACAAAGCCACTGCCGCTCTGGCGCTTGCCGACAGTCTTATAGGCGTCGTCCTTGTTCTGCTCGAGCGTGAGCCAGCGCACCAGCCGGTTGTCGTCCATGCGCACGTAACAAGGCAGCCACTCGCCGTCGATCCTCACCATGCGCTGGTAGACCGGGCGGTTGGTCTGCCAATCGTAGATCTGCCAGACATTGTCGATGTAGACCGTGGCATCGCCGAGCCGCTTGATGTCGGCAGAGCTCAAGCCCGCCTGCTTGCTGAGCGCGGTGGTCGCGTCGGCGCGGAAACTCTTGTTCAAGTCCGCCTGCTCGGCGACTTGCTTCTCCAATACGCCGGCGACGTTCTGGCCGTGGCGGTAGATCAAGAACCCGCCGATCAGCGCCAGCACCAGCACGGCGGCGATCGCCGCACCCCAGATCTTGGTGGCGCTGCGCCTTTCCTCGAACAGCATGCGTTGGATGGTCTGCTTGCCGACCGCCACTTTCGGCTGCGAAGACGCATCCGTGGTAACGGCGGTGCGTTGCTTGCCGTCGGCGGCCGCCTCCTGCAGCGCCGGGCTGGTTTGCGTCACCGCAGCAACCACGCGCGTCGCCGCCGCTTCGATCGCCCCTATGGCGGTCATGCTGCGCGTGCGCGCCGGCATGTTGGCGGGCCGCGGCTGCACGTCGAAGGAAAATTTCGGGCCGCCGGAACCGAGTTCGACCACGTCGTCCGGCAACAGCTCAACCTCGGCGGCAACGCGTTCGCCGTTGAGGAACGTGCCGTTGCTGCTGTTGAGATCGGCTATGCGGAAGTAGACGTCCTTATCGTTCTTGATGCGGATAACCGCGTGCCGGCGGCTGACCGCGTCGTCGCGCGCAAAGTCGTAGGCGACCTTGTTGGTCGGATCGCGGCCGAAAGTGATTTCCTGCAGGCCTTCGAGGTCGAATTGCTCGATCTGATTGGCCTTCGATCCGCTGAGGTGCCGGATGGTAATTCGCGTCGCTGGCGTCGTCATGAAGTTGCCTCACCGCTGAAGGCGCGTTCGGGCGGATTTGCCCCCGACCCGGCTCTAGATGTCCATGCCTTTAGATGTCCATGCCTTTAGATGTCCACACCTTTAGACGTCCATGCCTTTTTGGCAGGATTACGGGCCGCATTCGCGGCCGACCTTACTTGAAAGACCGCGTCTTTCCAACGGCAACAGCCACCTTACCCAACACCATGCAGGCCACGCGCCCGCGGCGAAAACAAGAGGTTGCGAAACCCCGCCTTCGCCGCCTATTTATGCCCCATGGACACGCTGACCGCACCCACCCCCGCCGCCGGGACCCTTGCACCCGATACCGCCCGCGCCGCGGGCTTAATCGACGTGCGCTTGGCCGAGATCGAGGCCGTCGCCCGCGACACCAATGTCTATACCTTCCGTCGGCCCGACGGCGCCGCATTGCCGCCCTATCAGCCGGGCGCGCATATCGACATCCATTTGCCCAATGGGCTGATCCGGCAATTCTCCCTGCTCAATCCCAACGACAAACCGGAAAGTTACGCGGTCGGCATCAAGCTCGATGCCGCAAGCCGCGGCGGCTCGCGCTACATCTTTGACGAGCTGCGCGTCGGACACACGGTGAAAATCAGCGCGCCGCGCAACAATTTTCCCCTGGTCGAGAATGCCGAGCATGTCGTTCTGTTTGCCGGCGGCATCGGCATCACGCCGATCTGGTGCATGGCGCAGCGCCTTGATGCCTTGAACCGCCCGTGGGAACTTTATTACTCGTGCCGCTCGCGCCCCGACATGGCGTTTGTGACGATGCTCGAGGCATACGGGCCGGAGCGCGTTCACCTGCATCTCGACGATGAAGCCGAGGGCAAATTCCTCGACCTTACTGGAGCAATCGCCAAAGCGCCGGCGAATGCGCATTTTTACTGCTGCGGTCCCAATCCGATGCTCAAGGCATTCGAGGCCGCTGCCGTCAGCCGGCCCAAGCACAACGTACATGTGGAATACTTCACCCCCAAGGCGGAAGCGGCGACCACCGGCGGCTTCTGGGTCGAACTCGCGCGCTCCGGCGAGGAATATTACATCCCCGAGGGCAAAAAGATCCTGGAAGTGCTCTACGAAGCGGGCATCGACGTCGACTATTCCTGCGAACTCGGCATCTGCGGCGAATGCGTCACCCGCGTCATCTCCGGCATCCCCGAGCACCGCGACTCGGTGCTCAGCGAAGAAGAGCAGGCTGCGAACGACAAGGTCATGATCTGCTGCGCCGGCTGTAAGAGTGAGCGGCTCGTTCTCGACATGTAAGTGGATGCGCCGTTGTGCCTTTCCGCTGGGATGATGCCGCCGACATTGTCGTCATCGGCGCCGGCGCCACGGGACTCCCTGCGGCGATCGCCGCCCGCGAAGCCGGCGCGTCCGTCGTTGTCGTGGAGGCGCAGAACCACATCGGCGGCCACGCCATTTGCAGCGGCGGCAATATTTCGTTCGGCGGCGGCACCTTCTATCAAAAGAAATACGGCATCGAGGATTCGCCGGAGCTGTTGTTCCGGGATTTGACCGATTGGACCGTGGTCGAGCCCAACGGCGCGGCCCCTTATCGCTATAACGACCACGAGATCGCGCGCGCGTATGCCGACAGCAGCGTCGCCGCCTTCGACTTCCTGCTCGCCCATGGCGTCAAAGTCATCGATCAGGCGCCCAACAGTCTAAGCGGCCACGAGATCGGGATGTCGGCGCCGCGCACTTTGCACTGCGCGGCGATGGATTGGCCGTTGGTGCAGACTGGCAAGCCTGCCGATCCGGCCTTGCAGGCAACGACCTCGTCCGGCAACGGATTGATGCAGCCGTTGCACGCGGCCGCGGCCGCAGCCGGCGTGAAAATCCTGCTCCGGCATCGGATGACCGCGATTCACCGCGAGGATCCGCAAGGCCGCGTCACCGGCATCGCCGTCGAGCATGACGGGGCGGCGCGCAACATCCGCGCGCGCAAGGCGGTGATCGTCGGCACCGGCGGATCGTCGGGAAACGTGAATTTCCGCCGCATGTTCGATCCGCGGTTGACGGAGGAATATTGCGGGCTCGCCGGCATGCCGTGGTCCGATCAAGACGCCAGCGGAGAACTTGCGGCGATGGCGATCGGCGCTTCGCTGTGGGGATTGACCAACTTCGCCGGCGAATACGGCACCGGACTGACAAAGCCGGGCTCGATCGGCTGCCAATATGGCTACGCCAATTTGCGCTGGTTTCCCGGCAGCGCGGTTTTCGCGGAGGCCCGCGCCATCGGCTTGAAAGTGGCTGACTGGCAGGACCTCATTCTGGTCAACATGCTCGGCAAACGCTTCTACGACGAGACGGCGGGCCAATTCACGCCAAACCGGTTCGGCAGCTTTGCGCCCTACACGCCCGGGAGCTATCGCAACGCCAAAGCCGCCAAATACGATCCCGCCAATTTCATCAATGCCGCGCTTGCGGGCATCGGCGATGGGCAAAATGGCGGCGGACCGATATGGGCGATCTTCGACGCGGACGCGCTCGCGCGCGAACATTGGGACCCGACCCCGCCGCATGTCGACAACGATGCCGGCTTCTTCTTTAGCGCCGACAGCATCGAGGCGTTGGCCGACAAAACCGTGATGCGCTACCAGCGGGTGCCGATGCCGCCGGAAAATCTCATCGAAACCGTCACGCGCTACAACGGCTTGGTGGATGCCGGCGCAGACACCGATTTCGAAAAGCCGCGGCCGCTGTACAAGATCGCCAAGCCGCCGTTTTACGCGGCTTGGGCGACGCCGGTGCTCCATGATGCGCGCGCCGGTTTGCGCATCAACGCGCGCTGCCAAGTGCTCGATCCGAACGGGGCCGCCATCAAAGGACTTTATTGCGGCGGCGAATCGGCGGGGGGCTTGAGCCTGCACGGCCTGCCGCGTGCCATCGCCCAGGGGCTGATCGCCGGCCGCAACGCCGCGGCCGAGCCTGGCCACAACTTTAGCCCATGACGAAGCGGTGACACGGCGGCGACCCGGCAGGGCTGCGGCCACTTGCCGTTGCTCTAGAGTGGCAATTAAGCTAAGTCCGCCGCCGACGAGGCAAGGTTGCAGGAGAGCGCGATGGCCGATCATGGCGATGTCGAATACGCGACCGCGACGGGGAACGATTACGCCGCGCACGTGCGCACTTACGAGTCTTTCATAACGCTGGTGAAGGTGACGATCGCGGTCGTCACCGTGATTGTGATTCTGCTGGCGTATTTCCTGGTCTAATCAGACGGCCACCTGTTGAGGGCGGCCGACCTTTGCGCGCGCCCGACCGGGTCTCGGAGGAATGATGAAAGTTGCGGTCGCAGCCGAGATCGACGCAGGCGAGCCGCGGGTCGCCGCAACGCCGGAAACCGTGAAGAAAATGATCGGGCTTGGCGCCGAGGTGGCGGTCGAGCCGGGCGCTGGCGTTAAATCCGGAATTCTGGACGCCGACTTTGCCGCGGCCGGCGCCACCGTCAGCCGAGACGCGCTCGCCGGCGCCGACGTCGTTCTCAAAGTGCGGCGGCCGCTCCCCTCCGAGCCTCCACGGTTCAAACGCGGCGCCGTCGTCATCGCCATCATGGACCCTTACGGCCATGAAGAGGCGCTGCGCGGCATGGCGGAGGCCGGGCTGACGACATTTGCCATGGAATTAATGCCTCGCATTACCCGCGCGCAGTCGATGGACGTGCTCTCAAGCCAGGCCAATCTCGCCGGCTACCGGGCGGTCATCGACGCAGCCGAGGAATACGGCCGAGCGCTGCCGATGATGATGACCGCGGCCGGCACCGTGCCCGCGGCCAAGGTCTTCATCATGGGCGTCGGGGTTGCCGGGCTGCAGGCGATCGCAACCGCACGGCGGCTTGGCGCCGTCGTGACCGCAACCGACGTGCGGCCGGCCACGAAGGAGCAGGTCGAAAGCCTCGGCGCCAAATTCATCGCCGTCGAGGATGATGAATTCAAAGCCGCGGAGACCGCCGGCGGTTATGCCAAGGAAATGTCTAAAGAGTATCAGGCGAAGCAGAAGGCCCTGGTCGCCGAACACATCAAAAAGCAGGACATCGTGATCACCACGGCGCTGATCCCCGGCCGGCCGGCGCCGAATCTCGTGACCAGGGACATGGTGGAGTCCATGCGGCCCGGATCCGTCATCGTCGACCTAGCGGTCGAGCGTGGCGGCAACGTCGAAGGCGCCAAGCCCGGCGAGGTGGTGCAGGCTGGTCCGGCCAAGATCGTCGGCTATCTCAACGTACCGGGGCGGCTCGCTGCTTCGGCGTCGGCGCTTTACGCGAAGAACCTGGTGACGTTCCTTGAGACCATGATCGACAAGAAAGAAAAGAAGCTTTCGATCAACTGGGACGACGAGTTGATCAAAGGCACATTAATCACCCGCGACGGCGCCGTCGTCCATCCGAATTTCAAGCCCAAGACCGCCGCGTAGAACGCGGGCACAGAAAAGGAAGCTCGTCATGGTGACTCTGTCGGTGCTTGCCCAGCTCGACATTATTTCAACGGCGAGCGGCGGCGCGATGCACGCGGTCAGCGATGCCGTCAATCCGTTCGTCTTCCGCCTGTCGATCTTCGTGCTGGCGGTGTTCGTCGGCTATTACGTGGTCTGGTCGGTGACGCCGGCCTTGCACACGCCGCTGATGTCGGTCACCAACGCCATCTCCTCGGTGATCGTCGTCGGCGCGCTCCTCGCGGTCGGCGTGGCGCTGGTCGCCAACGATAGCGGCCCGCTCTGGGCACGCGGTTTCGGCTTCGTCGCGCTCATCTTTGCCTCGGTCAACATTTTCGGCGGCTTTATGGTGACTCAGCGCATGCTCGCCATGTTCCAAAAGAAACAGAAATAAGATGAGCGCCAACCTCGCCGCGCTGGCTTATCTGGTCGCCGGAGTTCTCTTCATTCTGGCGTTGCGCGGGCTGTCGCATCCGACCACGAGCCGGCGCGGCAATCTGTTCGGCATGATCGGCATGGCGGTCGCGGTCGCGACCACGCTCGCCGATCATCCTCCGGCCGATTGGGCCGCCTGGGGGTTGGTGGTGCTCGGCGTCGCCATCGGCGGCAGTATCGGCGCGGTGATCGCGCGGCGCGTGCCGATGACGTCGATGCCGGAACTGGTCGCCGCGTTCCACTCGCTGGTCGGCATGGCGGCGGTGCTGGTCGCCGCCGGCGCTCTTTATGCGCCCGCCGCCTTCGATATCGGCTCTGAAGGCGCGATCCACGGCCAGAGCCTGATCGAAATGTCGCTCGGCGTTGCCATCGGCGCCGTCACCTTCACCGGCTCGGTGATTGCGTTCTTAAAACTGTCCGGCTGCATGGGCGGCAAACCGATCCTGTTGCCGGCCCGCCACGCCATCAACATCGCGCTGGCGATCGCACTCGTGGTGCTCATCGTCTGGTTCTTCGAAGCGCAGCATCACGTCGCGTTCTGGGCGATCGCCGCGGTTTCGTTTTTGCTCGGCGTATTGATCATCATTCCCATCGGCGGCGCCGACATGCCGGTGGTCATCTCCATGCTCAACTCGTATTCCGGTTGGGCGGCCGCCGGCATCGGCTTTACGCTCGGCAATTCGGCGCTGATCATCACCGGCGCGCTGGTCGGCTCGTCCGGCGCGATCCTGTCCTACATTATGTGCGCGGGGATGAACCGCTCGTTCATTTCGGTGATCCTCGGCGGCTTCGGCGGCGAGGTGGCGGGCCCAAGCGGCGAGGCCGAAAGCCGACCGGTGAAGGTTGGTTCGGCCGAAGACGCCGCATACATCTTGAAGAATTCATCGAAGGTCATCATCGTGCCGGGCTACGGCATGGCGGTGGCGCAGGCGCAGCATGCGCTGCGTGAAATGGCCGACAAGCTCAAAGCAGAAGGCGTCGAGGTCAAATACGCCATCCATCCCGTCGCCGGCCGCATGCCCGGCCACATGAACGTGCTGCTCGCCGAAGCCAACGTTCCCTATGACGAAGTCTTCGAACTCGAAGATATCAACTCGGAGTTTGCCCAGGCCGACGTCGCCTATGTGATCGGCGCCAACGACGTGACCAATCCGGCGGCCGAGGATGACCCGAAATCGCCGATCTACGGCATGCCGGTGCTGCAGGTTTGGAAGGCCGGCACGGTGATGTTCGTCAAGCGCTCGCTGGCGTCGGGCTATGCCGGCATCGACAACCCGCTGTTCTACCGCGACAACACCATGATGCTGCTTGGCGACGCCAAGAAGATGACGGAAGCGATCGTCAAAGCCTTGTGAGCGGCGGCATGGCCGCGGACAATCCATCGCCAGAGCCCCGCAAACCAATCCGCGCATCGCGCTGGAAGACGCCGCCCGCGCAGCGCGCGACATCCAATCGTTTGTTGTTCCGGTTGATCGCTATTCCGGCGCTCGCCTTTGCCGGCGTGCTGATTTATCGCGCCGTGCAGGAGCGTTTCGCACTGCCGGCCTGCGATTCCACCCGCGCCAAATCGACGCTGGCGAACGTGCTCGATCAGCTCAGGGCTGGCCCGGTCGGCGATGAGGAGATCAAAACGCTCTCGACCGACAAGACCAAGGTTGTCTGCAACGCGCTGTTGCCCCAGCTAGACGGCGGCACGCTCAATCTCGACTACAATTTTTTCTGGCAGGGCAGTAACGTGGAAATGCGTTACGCTATTTCGCGCCGCGGCGCGAATTCGAGCGGTCAGCCGCCGGCTGAACCGCCGAAAGTGCCGATGCGGACGAACTAAACGTGCTGTTTTAGGATTTCGCCGGCGCGCGATAGGCGGCCAGAAATACCTTCACCGCGATCGGCACCACGCGTTCGATCTGCTCGCGGCTCGGCTCGCGGACAAAATTGAACACCATCGATTTGAACAACATTGCCTGGTAGGCTTCCATCAGCTGCGCGGCGGCGACTTCACAATCCTCCACCACGAGAACGCCGGCGTCCGCCTGAGCGGCGATATAAGCGGCAAGTTTGCGAATGCCCTTGGCCGGTCCGCTTTCATAGAACTTCCGCCCCAGGTCCGGCATACGCTCGGCAATCGCGATCACAATGCGGATCGCCGAAGCTTTCTCGGGACGGCACAGAAATCCGACATAGGCGAAACCGAGTCGTGTCAGCACCGCCTCGACGTCATGGTCGTTGTGATCGAGTTCGAAAATGCCTTCGGCCTGGGCGACACATTCCTGGTCGATGATGGCCTCGAACAACTGCTCCTTGTCCTTGAAATACACATAGAGCGTGCCCTTGGAGACGCCCGCGGCGCGCGCGATGTCGTTCATGCTCGCGGCGTCGAAGCCCTGAAACAGGAAGACGGCGCGAGCCCCCTCAATGATCTGCCGCCGCTTGGCGCTGTCGTCGTCGCTGACCGCCACGGGCGGCTGTTCCAGGGTCGCTAATTCGCTCATTTCCCAAGCCTTTTGGCTTCGCGAGCCCGCTGTAATATGCCCTAACGGACCGGAATCACTCATAAATTGAGGTTTGCAACATATATTGACCGAACGGTTCGGTCAATATTGACTCCTATGGTTTCCTCATCCATTATTGACCGAACGGTTCGGTCACCTTGCCACTAGGCAACATGGAGTGAGGCGCATGTATCGGAACCAGGACGGCGGCGCTTTGCGTTTTCCTTCAGCGCAACCTTCTCCTGCCTCAACCACGCCGACCGAGCAAATCGCGCTGGATCCGGCGACCGCCGAGATACGGGCGCCGGTTCCCGCGCAGCGGAAGCCTTCGGAGACTACGTCGGCGATTGACTTGAAACAGCGGGGCCGCGGCCGGCGTCTGCGGCTGCTCGGCGTCATCGCAATCGTTGTCGGCGGCGTCGCTGCCTGGTTCGGCTGCGACTATCTGACTGTCGGCCGATTCTTGGTGTCGACCGACGACGCTTACGTGCAAGCCTACAACACCACGATCGCCGCGAAGGTCGCCGGCTATGTCGCCAGCGTCCCGGTGACCGATAACACCCACGTTCGCGCCGGTGACGTAATCGCTACCATCGATGACGGCGATTATCGGCTGGCGGTCGATTCGGCGCGCGAAAAAGTCGCGACCCAGGAAGCCACCGTCGCGCGGATGGCGCACCAAATCACGGCGCAAGAGGCCGCTGTCGAGCAAACCAAGACCCAACTTGTCTCAGCGCAAGCGGCCGCAACCCGGACGGAACTTGAACTCGCCCGTCAAACGGCACTGGTCGCGCGCGACGCTTCAAGCCGCCAGCTGCTCGAGCAGGCGCAAGCCAACCGCGACCAGGCCGTGGCCGGCGTGCAAGGCGCGCAAGCCGCCATCGACTCGGCGGCCGCCAATGTCGAGGTACTTAAAGGTCAGCGCCAGGAAGCGATTTCGACGCTCGATGAGTTGAAGACGGCGCTTGCCAAAGCCGAGCGCGACTTCTCGTTCACCGTGATCCGCGCGCCGATCGACGGCGTGATTGGCAACCGCGCGGTGCAGGTCGGCGACTACGTCCAAACCGGACAGCGGCTCGCCAGCCTCGTTCCGCTCGATGAGGTCTACGTCACCGCGAATTTCAAGGAGACCCAGTTGGTGCGTTTGAAGCCGGGGCAACCGGTGTCGATCGCGGCTGATGCGCTCCCGGAGCATGACATCCACGGCACCGTCGAAAGCTTCTCGCCGGCGTCCGGTGCGGTGTTCTCGCTGTTGCCGCCCGACAATGCCACGGGAAATTTCACCAAGATCGTTCAGCGGCTGCCGGTGCGCATCCACGTGCCGGCCGAGGTCGCCCGCGAAGGGCTGTTACGGCCGGGCATGTCGGTCGTGGTGAGCGTCAATACTAAAAACACCACGGTCGCCGACCGCGGTGCTGCCGCGCAGGCCACCACGTCCCGTTAAACCAACCGTCGGGCCCTTAGGCCGTAACGATCATGGCGCAAGCGGCAACACCAACCTTACCAGCTTCGGCGGTCGGTACTCCGGCCGCCGAACGCATCGATCCGATGCGCATGGTCGCGTTCCTCGCCATGTGCTTCGGCATGTTCATGGCTTTTCTCGACATTCAGGTCGTCTCCGCATCGTTGACCGAGATCCAGGCCGGCCTAGCCGCGTCGGCGGACGAGATCAACTGGGTGCAGACCTCCTATTTGATGGCCGAAGTCGTCGCCATCCCGCTCTCCGGTTTCCTGTCGCGCGCGCTCGGCACCCGCATCATGTTCGCCAGCGCCGCCGCCGGCTTCACCGTGGCGAGCCTGATGTGCGGATTGTCGTCGACCATGGGCCAGATGATCTTCTGGCGCGCGCTGCAAGGCTTTATCGGCGGCGGCATGGTGCCGACGGTGTTTGCGTCCGCTTACATCATCTTTCCGCGCTCGCGCATGTCGATCATCACGCCGATGATCGGACTGGTGGCGACGCTGGCGCCGACCATCGGCCCGACCGTCGGCGGCATTCTCACCGACGCCCTGTCGTGGCACTGGCTGTTCTTCATCAATATCGTGCCCGGCATCGTGGTGACGATCGCCGCGATCACCCTGATCGACTTCGACAAGCCCGACCTCGCGCTGTTCGATAATTTCGACTGGATCGGCCTGATCTTCATGGCGCTGTTTTTGGGCGCGCTCGAATACGTGCTGGAAGACGGGCCGCGTTATGACTGGTTCGAGGACACCTCGATTTTCCTTGCCGCCATCGTGTCCGGCACCTCGGCGCTGATTTTCTTTGCCCGCGTGTTGACCGCCCGGGAGCCCATCGTCGATCTTCGGGCGTTTAGCGACCGCAATTTTGCGCTCGGCAGCATGTTCTCGTTCGTGCTCGGCATCGGCCTCTACGGCCTGACCTACCTCTATCCGGTCTATCTCGGCACCATCCGCGGCCACAATGCGTTGATGGTCGGCGAGACCGTGTTCGTCTCGGGCGTCACCATGTTTCTGACGGCGCCGCTGGTCGGCCGGCTGGTGACGCGGACCGACCCGCGGCTGATGCTCAGCTTCGGCTTCGCGGTGGTCGCGCTGAGCAATTGGCAGCTGACCTACCTGACCAAGGATTGGGATTTTTGGCAGTTGTTCCTGCCGCAGCTCTTGCGCGGCTTCGGCATGATGTTCGCCATCGTGCCAATCACCAACATCTCGCTCGGCACGCTGCCGCCCGATCGGCTAAAGAACGGATCGGGATTGTTCAACCTCACGCGCAACCTCGGCGGCGCCGTCGGGCTTGCCGGGTTGAACACCGTGCTCAACAAGCGGATCGACCTGCATCTGGCGCGGCTGCATGAATCCATCACCTGGTCGCGGCGCCCGGTCACGGAGACGCTCAACGGGCTCGCGGCGCGCATCCCGACGTCGGATGCGCAGAACATGGCGCTCAAGCAATTGTTTCTGTTTACCCGCCAGCAGGGCATCGTCATGGCGTTTGCCGACGTTTTCCTGCTGCTGTGCCTGCTGTTCGGCGTTTTCTCCGCGATGGTGTGGTTCATGCGCCGACCGCCGCCGGTCACCGGCGCCGCACCCGTCGACGCGCACTAACTAGCGCATGATCCGGAAAAGTGGATACCGGTTTTCCGAAAAGATCATGCGCCAAGACAAACCTAGACCATGATCCGATCCAAGCCGATCGGATGGTGTAAGCGAATTAATGGCAACGAAAAGGCCAGACCCGAGGTCTGGCCTTCGCGCTTGAAAAACCGACGTGGCTTTGGCGAGCCGGAAAGCTCAATGCGTGGCGGCGAACGCGATACCCTCGCGCACCTGAACGATAGCCTGGTCGATAAGCCCAATCGCGGCCTCGCGATGACCGCCCTTGTTTGGAGTAGCGGCGACCAACTCCGCTCGCGCGTTGCTCAACAGCGCCAGCGCGGCGTCCATGTGCGGCTGCGCGCCAAGCGCGTAGCCAATGCCGAGTCCGGAAGCGACCAGAACGCCAATCAGCAGTTTTTGCTGCGACGAAAAACGAAGCATTCGATATCTCCTTCGGTGTTAAAACGCGCCGCCCGCCCGATATACGAGCCGGGTCGGCGTCGGATCACACAGCTAGGGCGATTCCGCAAAACAAAAATGAAAGCGGCATCGCAAATCGTTCATCTATAGTTCATGTATCGTTTGCTCCGGGCGCGCCATACCCGCCCGCCGTCGGCGTCTGGATGATGATCGCTTCGCCAGCGTCGAGCACGGTGGCGTCACAGCCGGAAAGTCCTTCCACGCGACCGTCGTTGCGGCGCACCGCGTTCTCGCCGACCTGACCGTCTTCGCCGCGGGCGAGCCCGAACGGCGGCACGCGGCGATGCCCGGACAAAATCGTGCATTCCATTTTTTCCATAAAGCGGATGGTGCGGCGGATGCCGTCGCCGGCATTCCAGCGGCCGCGGCCGCCGGAGCCCTTGCGAATATGGAAATCCTCGAGCAGCACCGGATAACGGAATTCCAGGACTTCCGGATCGGTCAGCCGCGTGTTGGTCATGTGCGTGTGCACGGCGTCGGTGCCGGGGAAGCCGGGCCCGGCCGGCGAGCCCGAGCAGATCGTCTCGTAATACTGGTAGCGCGCATTGCCGAAATTCAGATTATTCATGGTCCCCTGTGCTGCCGCCAGAGCGCCCAGCGCGCCGAACAAGCAATTCGTCACTTCTTGCGAGGTCTCAACATTGCCGGCGACGACGGCGGCGGGAAATTCCGGCGACAGGAGCGATTTTTTCGGAATGATGATGCGGATCGGCCGCAGGCAACCGGCGTTCATCGGAATGTCGTCGTCGACCATGACGCGGAAGACGTAAAGCACGGCGGCGCGCGTCACCGGCTCGGGCGCGTTGAAATTGTTCGGCTGTTGCGGGCTGGTGCCGGTGAAGTCGACGGTCGCCTCGCGTTTTTTCTTGTCGACCACGATGCGCACCTTGATGACGGTGCCCTGATCCATGTCCACCCAAAATTCGCTGTCGCGCAGCCGGTCGATGACGCGGCGGACGCTTTCGGCCGCGTTGTCCTGCACGTGCCCCATATAGGCGCGCACCACCGGCAGCGTGTAATGGCGCACCATCTTGCGCAGTTCCTGCGCGCCCTTTTCGTTGGCGGCGATCTGCGCTTTCAGATCGTTGACGTTCTGCACCGGATTGCGCGCGGGATATACGGCGTCGGTGAACAGCGCATAAGTCTCCTTCTCGCGGAAACGGCCACGATCGACGAGCCTGAAATTGTCGATGTAGACGCCCTCCTGCTCGATGGTCGTCGCGTTCGGCGACATTGAGCCCGGCGAAATGCCGCCGACATCGGCGTGATGGCCGCGCGAAGCGACCCAGAACAGAATCTTGCGGCCCTCGAACACCGGCGTGCAAACGCTGATATCGGGCAGGTGCGTGCCGCCGTTGTACGGCGCGTTGATGACGTACACGTCGCCTTCGCGGATCTTGCCTCGGTTCTCGCGGATGATCGTCTCGACCGCGCGGTCCATGGAGCCAAGATGCACCGGCATGTTCGGCGCATTCGCTATCAGCGAGCCGGAGCCGTCGAACACCGCGCAGGAGAAGTCGAGTCGCTCCTTGATGTTGACCGAATAGGCGGTGTTCTGCAGCGCCACGCCCATCTGTTCGGCAATCGACATGAACAGATTGTTGAACACCTCGAGCATGACCGGGTCGGCGCGGGTGCCAATGGCGCGGGGTCGGGCGAGTTTTCTGATCCGTCGCAGGAGAAGGTGATTCTTCGCCGTCACGGAGGCTTGCCAGCCGGCTTCGACCACGACGGTCTGATGCGGCTCGATGATGATGGCAGGCCCCTTCACCTTGTGCCCAGGCGCAAGCGTCTCGCGCCGATAGACCAGCGCGCGTTGCCATCGGCCGCCGGAATAAAAGCGCGTGCGCCGCGCCGCGGCCGGCAGCCTGGCGCGGCGGACTTTGTGAGTGCGCTCGCGGAACGTGGCGCCGCCGCCGACAGCCTCCACCGACACGGCCTCGATCACCAGCGACTTTGTACGGTCGATGAAGCCAAAGCGCGCTTTGTGCGCCCGCTCGAACGCGGATTTCATTTTTGACAACGAACCTGCCTCGACAATCAATGTAGTGTCGGTTCCGGCATAGCGGATGTGGGCACGCGCATGGACTTTGATCCTGTTCGCCGCGACGCCCTGCCCGCGCACCTCCGCAGTCACGACGCGCGACAGTTCGCGCGTGGTGCGCGAAAGCGCGGCGCGGGCTTCCTCGCCGAACGGCTCCTCGATCGCCTGCTGCCGCACGCTGCGGATATCGGCAAGTCCCATGCCGTAGGCGGACAACAACGACGAATACGGATGGATCAGCACGCGGGTCATACCGAGCGCGTCGGCGACGAGGCAAGTGTGCTGGCCGCCGGCGCCGCCGAAACAATTGAGCGCGTAACCGGTCACGTCGTAGCCGCGCTGCACCGAAATCTTCTTGATCGCATTGGCCATATTCTCGACCGCGATCTTGATGAAGCCGTCGGCGACTCGTTCGGGCGTCCGACCGTCGCCGATATCCTGCGCGAGGTTTTCGAACGCCTTGCGCACCACCTCGGCATCGAGCGGCTCGTTCTGCGCCGGCCCGAAAATCTTGGGAAAGAAGTCGGCGATGAGCTTGCCGACCATCACATTGGCGTCGGTGACCGCGAGCGGGCCGCCGCGGCGGTAACATTTCGGGCCGGGATCGGCGCCGGCCGAATCCGGGCCGACGCGAAGGCGCGCGCCGTCGAAGTGCAGGATCGAGCCGCCGCCGGCCGCCACCGTGTGGATCAGCATCATCGGCGCGCGCATGCGCACGCCGGCGACTTCGGTCTCGAAGGCGCGCTCGTATTCGCCGGCGAAGTGCGACACGTCGGTCGAGGTGCCGCCCATGTCGAAGCCGATGAGCCGTTTAAACCCCGCCTGCCGGCCGGTCTCGGCCATGCCGACGACGCCGCCGGCCGGACCCGAAAGGATCGCGTCTTTGCCGCGAAACAAATCCGCCGCCGTCAGCCCGCCCGATGACATCATGAACATCAGGCGAGCCTCTTCACCTCCCGCTCCAGGGGAGGGTGAAGTGAAGGCGTCTTGGCCGTTCAAATCACGGGCGACCTGGCTCACGTACCGCCGCAGAATGGGCGAGAGATAACTGTCGACGACGGTGGTATCGCCGCGACCGACGAGCTTGATCAGCGGTGACACTTCGTGGCTGGCCGAGACCTGCTCGAAGCCCACCTCGCGGGCCAGCGCAGCGAGTTGCCGCTCATGCTCGCTGTGACGATAGGCATGTATGAGCACGATAGCGACGGCACGGATGCCGTCCTCGCGCGCCTGCACCAACGCGGCGCGCGCCGCGTGGAGGTCGAGCGGGCGCTCGACGACACCGTCGGCTCGTACCCGCTCGTCGACCTCCACGACGCGTTCATAGAGCATGTCGGGCTTGACGATGTGCTTTGCGAATATCTTCGGCCGCGCCTGATAACCGATGCGCAACGCGTCACGAAAGCCTTTGGTAATGAGCAGCAGCGTGCGGTCGCCCTTGCGCTCGAGAAGCGCATTGGTGGCGACCGTGGTACCCATCTTCACGGCGCCGATGTGTGCCGCCGGGATCGGCACACCGGGCGCGAGCCCGAGCAGGCGGCGAATGCCTTCCACCGCCGCATCCGCATAGCTTTCCGGATTTTCCGACAGGAGTTTGGTGGTGACGAGCCTGCCGTCAGGGCGGCGGCCGATCACGTCGGTGAAAGTGCCGCCGCGATCGATCCATAACTCCCATTTGCCCATCTAAGTACTTGAATTAATTGACATTGATGGATTCACAACTCATTCACAAGACGGTTCCAATCCTTGTATTCTCAAGGAGTTATGCCAACGCGTCTTTTGATTTATTCACAAAACATTGACAACCGCAAAAGCGCACAGATGTCATGCGTTGGATTGAATATCGAGACTATCCAACCATAGGGATCACCGCATGGCACGATTTTACCAGCCAGACCTGAGCGAGGATATCGACAGTCCCTTTGCCCGCGATGGCAATGACAAACTTGTTCGACGCTCGTATTGGTTAGATATGAATGATCGGACACTCGTGATGGTGATGACCAACGGCATCGGGAAACACCTGACGAATGATGAAAAACGGGCGCATCTGACAGACCTTCGCCGACAGCATCTCATCGATCAGGTTTGTGTCCAGGAAATACTGCCTCCAGATAAATAACAGTCGGTCGACTCACCTCGTGCCCGCATGCTTTAGCAAAATTGGAGCCGCGTCGCTAATATCGATAATCCGTCCGCCGCGGTCGCCTTTTGCATTTTTCCAAAGTTCATCGAGCGAAGCGCGAATAACTCGCTTATCTTCCCGTCCAATCTTATAATTTAAACCCCTTAAACCCGGACTCTAAGAGCCCATCCGGGAAGTTTGGATTCATGATGAGGCGTTTGCAGCAAGGCGCCTGAGCATGATGCGGATCATGGCGAGGCGGACGAAGGCGGCGACGGTCATAGCGTAACGCTCGAAG
>Ga0181537_10000189_pt1 | contig 56970 bp, 38 predicted proteins | sample PEATcosm2014_Bin_39_FD_119765 | JGI IMG/M metagenome (GOLD analysis project Ga0181537, IMG submission 119765) | Peatland microbial communities from MTU Mesocosm Facility, Houghton, MI, USA - PEATcosm2014_Bin23_10_metaG | ecosystem: Environmental > Terrestrial > Soil > Wetlands > Peat | place...
AGTGAACGTGCCGTTGCCGTTGTTGTGATAGAGAAAGCTTCGGGTGGGAACAAACACTTTGGGAATGCAGTAGTAGTATTTGCCAAGCGCATTGTTGCCGCATCCAACCCGATGGTCGACTGAGTAGTCGACAAAACTGCACACGAAAAGATCCAGCTTGCCGTCGTTGTCGTAATCGAACCAAACGGCGCTAGTGGTCCAGCCGGGTGTGGCCAAGCCGGCCTTTTCGGTTACGTCGCGGAATGTCCCATCACGGTTGTTTTGATACAGGATGCACTTTCCGTAGGATGTGACGAACATGTCGGGCCATCCATCGTTGTCGAAATCGCCGACCGCCACGCCCATGCCAAAGGCGCCGCCGGCGACACCCGCCTTTTCGGTGACATCGGTGAATGTTCCGTCGCGGTTGTTCTTGTACAGAGCGTTGCGCGTGGGCTTGGATGGAGTATAGAAATCGCAAGGGCCGGCATTGACGAAGTACAAGTCCATCCAACCATCGTTGTCGTAGTCGAGGAAGGCGACGCCGGCGCCCATCGTTTCGGGCAGGTGGCGGCGCTGAGACATTGCGGCGTCGTGGACAAAGGCGATGCCGCTCGATGAGGAGGGGATCTCGATAAACAATGGAGCCGACGCCGCCGTCTCAGAACGGCCGGCCAGGCGAAACGCTCCCGTCAACGCGGCGAGCCCCAGCCATTCTCTTCGAGTGAAATTCACTGAGGTGTCTATTCCAGGCTGAATGTAACCGACTCCTGGGCGACTTCCGCCCCCTGCCTGGCACGGAAAACGACCTGGTAGTTGCCCGGCTGCATTTTGTCTATCGGCACGGTGGCAATGTACTGAATACGGCCGGCGGCATCGGGATCGGTTAACGCGGGAGATCCACCGCCCAGCGGCTCGCCGTCGCGGCTGAACTGCATGGATAACTCAGGCTTAGACGACTCCGCTTTATCAGGGTAAACGACGAAATAGAACGACAGGCCGGTTGTGGAAGCCTTCTTGAACGAGGGGCTGATAGAGGGCGTGACTAACTTGCCGGCAATTAAGAAAGGGTCTTGCGATGAGGAATTTTCGTTCTTGTCGCGGATAGTCCTGACTAGGGTAACACTGCTCAATCCGAGCGTTACTCCAGCTTTGGGAACCACGAATACTGATTTGCGGGCGCTGCTCTTCTTCCCGGCTTTGTCGGAGAGCGCGGTCTCGAGGGTATAGCGGCCGGGCCCAAGCGCAAGGTGTTCCTGGTAGATGAAATGGCTCTCTTTAAACGCATCGAGCTGTTCGGGCGTGGCGGCCAGAGGCACCTCTCCGCGAAGCCTATGCACCACTTCCCCTGACGCGTTGCGTACCAGCGCGATATAGGCCAGGCCGCCTTCATACGGCCCGGCCGGAGCCGCCTGCTGGAGAGTCAAGTTCCCAATGGGGACGTCCAAAACGACACTCACCTCCGGCTCGTTATTGGTTCCGCGGAAATGCATGCCGGTGGATTGAAACGCGAAATCACGCGGCAGCGGCCCGGCGGAAAGCGACTGCATAAGAGGCAGCTCGTAAGGAGCCAGGATTACGCCGGCTTCGGATGTGGAGGGAGGCAGCGCAAAATAGCCGGAACGCGCCTGAATTCGCAGGCCGGCGCGCGCAGAGCGCACTTCGATCTTGTGAAACGTTCCATCGTATTTTTCTATTCGAGGATCGTAAGTGACTTGATAGTAGGTCTCAATATCCTCACTTACTTTCTTCAATTGGTCTCTGAAATCGTTGGTGTTGGCGATCAGGAATCCGCCGGTCGATTGCGCCAGATCGGCAAGCGTATCCTGCGCATTCTCCTTGCCGCTATTGATGGCGGTATCGAAAACCTGCGCCATGGCGGGTGTCACGAGGCCGTTTCCCTTTCTCAGGTTGGCCCTGGATGCGCTCGTGGCATCTTTGAGTTCCGAAACCGCTTGCTGGTTCATGGCCATAGTGTTCAGGCCGCGCGCATCGATCGAATAGAACGTCACGTTAAACCGATTTGCCGTGCTGATGAGGACTTTCCACGGCTCTTCCATTCCTTGTGGGACGCCGAAACCGGATGAGAAAAACAAAATCGACTTGCGGCCGGGGAGGCGGTATTGCTGGCTGACCGCGTCGATCAGTCCCCAGATGGCGCTTCGGCCGGTTTGCGCCAGCTCGGAGGTGCGGGACAACATCAGCATGTTCAGCATTAACTGCGCCATCGCCGCGCCCGCGGGATCGCCAGTCGGACCCTTGCCCCCTGAGCCGCTGGCGCCGTCGGCCATTTCCTGAACCTGTTCGCCGACGCTCTCGCCGGCGGTCGCGGGTCCAAGCTGCTCCTGCATCTGCTTTTCAATGCGGGCCGAATCGGAAATGAATTCGGTATAAGCGCCGCTGGTGGCGTGCTCCACCGCTTTTCGCAATAGTCCGATGTCGTTGGTGAACGGCTGCAGAGCTTGCAGAGAATCTCCCAACACCAATACGCCCATATAGACGTTCTGCGGAAATTCATTCTTGAGAAGATCCAGCGCGGCGGTTCGCGCAATCGTCCTCGCATTCAAATCCAGACGATTGAAAATCAGCGTCACGAGGCGGATCTCGCGCTCGACGTCGATCGATTTTTTGCGCTGATTCACTGGCTTAGGCGCGCCCGATGCCTGCTCCGGGGTGGCAATGGTCTGATCGCCTTCAATGAGCCGGAGGCTCGTAATTTTTTGGGGCACGCCATTGTCGAGAATCTCGAGGTCGCTGTTTTCGAGATTAGTGACGCGCTGGCCTTTCTTGTCGCGAACTACAACGTCAAGCAAAACCTCATTGGTCCCGGCATGCAAGGTCACGGTTCCGGACTGAGGCGCCTGGGGCTGGGCGGGTGATTGCGCCGGCGGCTGAGCGAACGTACTCCAGCAGATCGCAATCAGGCAAACAGAAGCGGTTGGTTTCATCTGCGTCCTTTGGCCCGGCCTTCTAAGGCTCGAGATCGATGGCGAAATTTTCTTCCACAGTTTCCGCTCCCTGACGGACGACGAAGCGCACGGCATAGTTACCGGGTTCAAACTGGTTAATGGGCGCATTGGCGACATACTGGATGCGCCCGGTTGAGTCGGGTGGACCCAGCGTCACTGCGGCCACGCGCTTCACGTCGGCGTCGCGATTGAACTCAATAAGTAACTCCGGTTTGCCCGCGTTCGCCGGGTTGGGATACACGATCAGATAGAACGGAAGGGATGTCGACACCGACTTGTTGATTCTGGTCACTAGGGTTGGCGTCACGGTCTTATCTTCAAAAACGAACGGGTCGTCGGCCGCCGCGTCGGGCTCTTTCGGGCGCCATTTGCGGATCAGGGAAACGCTGCTCATCGCCAGTCCCTCACCCTGTTTGGGCACGTACATCGCGCTGCTGCGCGCGCTGGTTCGCCCGGTTTCCCTGTCGAGCACGGCGACCTCGATGGTGTAATAGCCGGGCGCCACGTCGAAGTATTCCATGTCGGTAAAGCGGCCCTCTTTGAAGGATGGCACCTGGCCCGGTTCGAGCTCCACCGGCATCTCCCCTTGTAACTTCTTTTCCACCGCGCCCTTCGCGTTCTTGATCAGCGCGACGTAAGCCAAGCCACCCTTCAGGGATTCTTTTCCGGACATCTTGCTCAGGCTGACATCGGTCAATGGCATGTCGATCAGAAATCCGCAGGTCTCGAGGCGGCCTTCAGAACGGAAATGGATGCCGCCCGATTCAAACGGCAAACTACGATTGGGCACCATATCGCTGAGCGCGCGCAATAAGGGCACCTCGTATGCGTTCATTCCCGATGCCTTCAACATATCCGGCGGAAGCGCGAAATAGCCGGACCGCGATTGCACGGTTAAGTCGCTGCGATTCAGTTTGACTCCGATGTGCCGGAATTTGCCGTCGTAGTTCTCGATGTGCGGGTTATAGGCGATTTCGTAGTAAGTGTCGACTTCCTCCATCACGCGCTGCAGCGGTGCGCGAAAGTCGTTGGTGTTGGCGGTGAGAAACCCGCCAGTCTGGTCGGCGAGAATGGCCAGAGTATCTTGGGTATTCATCCGGTTGGCGTTGATGGCCAGGTCGGCGGACTGCGCAATCTCGGTAACCGGCGTGGTGAGATGCGCCAAGCCGTTCGAGATCATAGTGGGGTTCGCGGCCGAGGTCGCTGCCGCTGCGGACAGCCCTTCGGTTGCCTTCTGGTTCAAGCTGGCGCCAGAGAGGCCGTGCGCATCAATTGGATAAAAGCTGAGGTTGTTCCGGTTGGCCGTACTGATCACGGCCTGGAATTCCTCTTCCGCGCCCTGCGGGATGGCGAACCCTTCCGAGAAATAAATGATCGCCTTGCGTCCCGGCAACTGCGTCTGCCCGCGCACCGCCGCGAGCAGCGCCCAAACCGTCGACCGCCCCTCATAGGACATCTCGGATCGCTCGCTGAAGCTGATCATCTCCACCAGCGAGCGGGCCATGATGGCGTCCATACCCGCCATTACCGAGCCGGTGCCCGCGACGCCGCCGGCGGGGGAGGCGCCCGCGCCCGCATTTGCCGCGAGCTGATACAGACGGCTCACCAGATCCTGGTTGCCGGTCTGGTTGGGGCCCAGAATCTGTTCAGCCTGGGCTCTCAAGTTGGCGCTATCGGCAGAAAACTGCGAAGAAGGGCGGCTGGTGGCCTTCTCGATAGCGCTCACCAACAAGTCGCGCTTGTTCGTAAAACCCTGGACTGCCTGTAGCTCGTTGCCGAGGGTGAATACCGCCATGTAAACGTTTGACGGCAGGTCAGTCTGCAACAGATCCTGCGCCGCACGGCGTGTTGCGAATCGCTCTCCTTGATCGAGGCGATCGAAGATCAGCGAGACCAGGCGAATCTGGCGCAGCGGATCGAGCCGCTGGGGCGCGGCGCTTGCGCCATTGGCAGTGGAAGTTGAAATGGCCTCGGTCCCTTTGATCAGCCGGAAGGCCGAGATGGGGCGGGGCGCGCCTTCGTCGGTGACCGTGAACGCGCTCTGGGGCAAGGTGGTAATGGCATGCCCCTTCTTGTCTCGCACGACCACGTCCACCAGCACTTCCTCACCCGCCGTCTGGATGGCGGTTTTCTCCTGCGCGGGGAGGATGCCCGCAAACAGAAGCAGAAGTGCCAGTGAACGTTGCATGGCGAGTGTTGCGACTGCCGCTATTCCAGCTTGAAGCTGACCGCCTCATCGGCAGTTTGCTGGCCCTGCTGCGCAAGGAAGTGGACCTCCCAATTGCCCGTAGGGAGGGCAGCCGCCGGAATCGTGGCCACGTATTGAATACGGCCCTGCGCATCGGGAGCGCCTAACGCGGGAGCGGGCGCTTTGCCCAGCACTTGGCCGTCTTTGCTGAAGACCATGATCATGCTTGGCTTGTCAGCGGCCTTCTTATCGGGATAGACGGTGAGGTAGAAGGAAATGGCATCCGCCTCGGTCTTTTTCAGCGTCGGGTTAACCGTTGGCATCACGACCTTATCCGTCATCAGCATCGGATCATCGGTCTTTGTGCTGGCATCTTTAGGCTTGGTGCTGCGGACGACAGTTACACTGCTTAAGCCAAGCGATTCCGTAGGCGCCGGGACGACGAAGCTGGTCTTGCTGGCGCTCAATTTCTGCGACTGCATGTCGAGCACGGCCGTCTCCAAGGTGTACTTGCCCGGAGGAAGGTTGATCCCTTCGTGATAAATAAAGTGGCTGGCGGCCTTATACGCCTCTAACTTATCGGGAGTAACGCGCAGAGGCACTTCCTGGCGTAACTTCTTTACCACCTGGCCCTGCGCGTCTTTCACTACAGCAACGTAAGCCAGTTTCCCATCAAAATAGCCGGCTTGCTTGTTCTCTTCGAAGGTAAAGGCGCCGACCGGAATATCCATGACCACTTCGCAGGTAGCGCCGCCCGAGGAGCGGAAATGCATGGCTTCGGCCTGAAACCCGAAGTCATGTTGTAACTGCGCTGCGTCGAGTGCCTGCAGCAACGGCACTTCATAGGAGGCAAGGAGTTGGCCGCCCTTGGTCAGAGTCGGTGGCAGCGCGAAGTAACCGGCGCGAGCCTGCACTCTGAGGTCGGCGACGTCGGTCTTCACAAATACTTTTCGAAACGAGCCGTCGTATTTTTGAATCTGCGGATCGTAAGTGATTTCGTAATAGCTTTGGGCGTCTTCCGCCACTTTCCGAATCGGCCCTTTGAAGTCGTTTGTATTGGCGATCAGGACGCCGCCTGTCGCCTCCGCCAGCCTGCGGATCGTGTTCTGGGTGTCCGCGCGGCCGGCATCGATTGCCGAATCCGCGGCTTGGGCCTGCCACGTCGAGACCCCCTGCGTGCTGCTGGTGACATTCATCGCCGATGCCGCTGCTGCATTTTTCGCCGCGCCGCTGGCGTTACCTGCTGTGCTCCAGGTGGTCAACCCGTTGACGTCGATGCAGTAGAAGCTGACGTTCGAGCGGTTCGCGATGCTCAGAATCTGTTTGAAGGGCTCTTCCGTGCTTTGACTGACGGGAAACCCTCCCGAGAAGTACAGGATCGTCTTGCGGCCCGGCAGCCGGTACTGTTCCTTCACCAAGTCAAGCAAAGGGAATATCGATTGGCGGGACCAGTCCGTGGCCTCATCGGCTTGGGCCGACTGCAAGGTGACGAGCATCAACTGAGCCATCGCGGCCGTTGCGCCATTATTGTTCGCAGCGCCGGGGCCCGAGGCTGACGACGCCGCGGAGGATAGCGCGCCGGCACGCCCAACGTCACTGGTGTCTCCACCCTGTGCCGGGCCAAGCAACTGCTCCAGTTGCGCGCGAACCTGCATGGAGTCTTTGGTGTAATCGTTCACCGAAGCCGTAGCCCGGGCAATCGCGGTTTTCAGCAGAGCGCGGTCATTGGTAAACGCCTGAATGGCCTGGAGCCGGTGATCGATCGCCATCACCGAGATATAGACGTTCTGGGCCAATTCGTCTTTGATCAGCTCCATGGCCGCGTCGCGGGCAAGCTTCTTGCCATTCGAGTCGCCGCCTTGAAACACGAGCGTGATCAGGCGGAGCTGCCGCAAAGGGTCGAGCTGGGCGCGGCCGCCGCTCGAGTTGACCACCTCACTTCCGTCCACAATGCGGAATGATTTAATGGGCCGCGTTTCGCCGTTGTCGTTGATGGTGAAGTCGCTCTCCTTCAAGTCCTTCACCAGCCGGCCCTTTTTGTCGCGCACGACCACATCCATCACGGTCTCTTCGGCGCCCGCCTGGAACGCCTGACCCTGCGGTTGCGCCGGTGTGCTGCTAGCGGGCGCGGGTGTCTGTGCGAAGAGCGCGGTCACCGTGATCGCGGCGGCCAATGCGAGATTCGCGAGCCCTCGGGCGACGGGGCACGCCGTCAAACTAAAGCGCGATTTCCTTAGAATCATCCTCATAAGTTACTCCTTCTTGCCTTCTCACTCCGGAAACGGCTCATTCTTGGCCGCGATTCGGATGTTATGGTCGGTAAAACTGTGGTGGGACCCGGGCAGCTCGATCTTGGGCATGTGGCAATTCGAGCAGCCCTTTCCCCCCACGCTACAAACCTTTGCTCCCGGTTTGCCGCCCGCGTGGCAGGCTTGGCATTTGGCGTCGTAATCCGATGCGACGCGGTCGACACTGTCGTGTGGATTATGGCAGGCCATGCAACTAATCCGCGCATCGTCCACATCAAAGCACTTACTATTCGTCAGGCGGTACGGCTGGAAGCGCACGTTACCAACGCCGTGCGGGCCGTGCTCGGCAACATACTGCCACGTACGGTGGCATTGCCCGCAAAATTGCGCGCTCTCCTCGGCAGTCATGCCGGTAAGCTTTTTCATCTGAAATAGCTGCTTATCGCCGGTCCTGAGCCCGGCCAGGTGATTCTCGGTGGCGCCATGGCACCCTTCGCAGGTCACGCCGGGCAGGAGGGTATTTTCGGCAACATGTCCGTCCTTTAATCCGTTGCTGACGTGGCATCCGAAACACATCGCAATCTCGTGCGTTCCGATGTGGCGGCCGGCTGCATCGCGAATGCTGGAGACCTGCATAGGCTGGTCTCCAATGGTGATGTCGAGCCCGTCGATGGCTTTGTAGTAACTTACAAAACTTTCGTAATATTCGCCGTCCTTTTCCAAAATGTAAGTCTGGCCGGCTTCGCCAAGCCCAAACGCGTACCGAATTGGATACTCCAACCTTTCGACACCATCGCTGACAAGATACACGCTCTGGCTCCCGCGGCGCTCGATTCTGTACGCGTAGCGGCCCAAAGCTACTTTCATGACAGGGTGGCTGCGCAAAACCGCACATTCCTCATTGGTTTCCGCGGCGTGCGCCATCGGCGTGTTGGGGTGAGTTTTGGCCTCCGCCGCGTGGCACTGTGCGCAATCCCTGACAGCGCGGGAAAAGCTCGCGATCGCCGGCGCTGTGGAGCCCGGCGCAGCGGGCTTGACGTCACGATCGGCACAGAAAGCGAGGGCACTGAGGGACAAAGCCAGAATGAAAAGGCCAGGAACGGGGCTCCCGAGGCTGGAGCGGTTGCTTTTTGACAAGCTCTTAGCCGCCGATGAACGCCGATAAACGCGGGTAGCACTTTTCGGGGAACGTGTGTCGAGACGAGTCTCGACACGGCACGCAGGAGTGCGTGCGCCACATCGGCGCGTGCTACATCGGCGCGTGCTACATCGGCGCGTGTTACATCGGCGTGAGCCACACCGGTGGTTGCCACAGCGGCGTTTCTCGGGGGTCGACACGGTTTTGGCTTTTCTCAGCCTCATCTCGGACCCGCGGCCTCCGTCGCATCCACTTCTTTCCGCAATTTCAAGAACTCCTGGCGTTCACGGGCCGCGTCGTCTTTGCGGCCGACCTTGGCGTATGCGGTTGCGAGGGCGATTCGCACCTGCGGGCTGGTGGGCGCCAGCTTGCGCGCGGTTTCCAGCTCCTGCACACCACGTTCCGCATCCAGGCCGCCCTCGGCGAAGATGCGGCCCAAGACTACATGGGCCGGAAAGGACTGCGGTTCGAGCTCGGTCGCTTTTTGGGCATAGGATAGAGCCGACTGGAAATCCTTCCGCTGAATGTATTCATTGGCGATGGTCACCATGGCAGGGACGTGCGCAGGCGAAATCTCCAATTCCTTTTTCATCTCTGAGAGGCCCTGGTTGGAATCGGCGAACATGAGAAAGCTGCCGTACAGATAGTGGATGTTGGGCGTTTCGGGATATTTATCAACCAGGATTTTGAATTCCGATCCGGCTTCGGTGGTGCGCAGAGCCGAGGCATCGTACATCACTCGGCCGACATCCATGATCAGTTGCCGGTCAGTAGGTACGGATTCGGCAGGAAGCAGCGGCTTGCGCAGCGCGGCGAGGCCCATGGCTTCGATGAATCTGGCGTCGTTCAAATTCCGCTGGGCGAAACCAGCGAGGACCTTCATGGCGGCCTCGTACTGCTCAGTCCTGGTGAGCAGCAACGCCAGATGGAAATTGGCTTCGTCGGCGATTTGTTGCTCTTGCCCCGAACGGAGGGCCGCGGCACGACTGAGATGCGAGAGCGCCTGATCATACTGCTTGGTTTCGAATTCAGCCAGGCCCAGCATTGCCCAGGGGGCGCCGGCATCGGGCTGAATCGATGTCAGGCGCCGGAAATCGTCGCGTGATTCGGCGTATTGGTTGAGGCTGTAGTGGATGGTGCCAAGAGCCCACCAACCCTCTTCCCATGCCGGCTTTATGGCGATGCCCTTTTTATAGAGCGCGATCGCATCGTCAATGCGGTTTTCCTTCCGGGCTTTTTCAGCTTGAGTCAGGATGAGCTGAAGCGAGGCGGGCGCCGTCGCCGGCGGCTTGGTATCGGAAGGCCGGGTGAACGCCGTGAATCCGGCGGCCAGACAAAGAACCAATAATCCGCTTGACGTTCTCATTGGTTTGTCCGGAGCGATCCGCCGGCGCCCTTTTCAGTGGCTTGAACCGCAGGCTGCTGCGCCTGGCGCTCTGCGGTCAGCCTTTGCACAATCTCACGCTCGCGGTTGCCGGCTTCTTTGAGTTTTAGCCGGTAGTAGAGCGTGGAAAGCGAGACGTGGGCCTCGAGGAACTTCGGCGACTCGGAGACAACCTGCTCGAGCTCGTCGCGCGCCACATCGTCTTTCCCCTGGGCCATCTTCACGAGTGCGATCTGATAGCGAACCGCTAAATCCCCAGGGTGTGAGGCCAGGGCGCGTTTGAAGGCCTTCAGTGCGTCGTCATACTTCTGCTCCTGTTTCAACAGGAGTCCGATGTGGATGTTCGACTGAAAGTCGTTGGGATTGCGCGCGAGCTCCCGCTCGAAGATCTCGCGGCTCTCCTCGGTATGACCATTCGAGAAAAGCGCCTGCCCATAATATGAGTTCACTTCCGGCAGGTCGGGATTCATCTCCACCGCTTTGCGAAACTCCTCGAGCGCGCCGGGGAAGTCGTGCGCTGCAAACTTGGCCGTTCCCAGAAGCATGTGTTTCTCGGCCGAGTCTGGCCCGCTCATGAGCGGGTTGATGACTCGCTGGGCAACCTCAGCCTGGCCATCGCGCGCTAACGCAGTGCCCAGAACGTAATCCACGGCCAAGTCGCTGGTCGATGCGGCGTAGAGCGGTGAAAGCACATCGATCGCTTTCTTGTTATCGCCCCGGCGCACATAGGAATCTGCCAGGAGCAAATCTACCTGCCGGTTGTCTTTGTCCAACTCGTGGACTTTTTCCAGTTCTCCCACGGCATCCGCAAAGTCGTCGGTCTTGTAATAGGCCAGCGCAAGGTTCAGCCGCACCTGGGGATCGGACGTTTTCATCAGCGCAAGTTTGTACTCTTCGATAGCTTGCAAATACTTCCCCGTGGCCACCAGCGCCGCACCGAGGTTGGAGCGCACCTCCGGAGCGTCAGGATAAATATCGAGGAACAGCTCGTAGTCGCGAATGGCCTCTTCCAGCTTCCCCTGCTGATGAAACGCCACCGCTTCCTTCAAGAGGTCCTGCGGAGACTGGGTGGTCGCGGTTTGGGCGCGAAGAGTAGTTGCACCCCAGAGGAGAATACAGGCGGCCGCCAACTGCGCCAAACAATAGCGGAGTTTGAAGGGCTTGGCCACAAGTGCGGCGTGTGTTCTGCGCGATTTGCACAAAACAACTGCGCTGGCCAGGGCGATGCGACACATTACAACAACAATCCGGATTCTATCATAAATGGAGGTGTTCAACGACCCGCGCAAGGCAGGGTAAACCCCTTGATTTACATGGATTTTGCGCGTGGAAGCCGGCGCGAACTCGCCAGAGGGAGAGGATGCCTGACTTGTGCGGATCTCAGTGGGCATGGCGAAGCTGCTCCAGTGCGGCGTTTAGCTGGGCGTCATCCGGGCGGAGCTGGTGGGCGCGTTCGAGAACCGGCAAAGCGGCCCGATCGTCACCGAGCACATAGAGCGTCGCTCCCAGAAGGTTTAGCGTGTCGAAAAAGTCCGGCCGCAGTCTAGCGGCCTTTTCGAGCGGCTCACGGGCCTCCGCATAGCGTTTGAGGCGGAAATAGCTGAGGCCCAGATTGTGCCATGCGTCAAACGAGCCGGAATCCAGTTTCACGGCCCGCTCGAGGGGCCCGATCGCCTCCGCGTAATGGGCATGGTCGCCGTAAAGCTGGCCGAGCAGCACCAGTTTCTCGGGATCGTTTGGCTCAGCGGCGTGGCCACAGGTATCCGCAATCTGAGCGGCCGCTTGCGCATCGAGCGCGGAGCTGCAAGCCCGCATGCGGGTTTCCGTTTCGCGTTCGGCATTGCGGTACTGATTGTAGAGCGCATATTCACGGTCGGCGTCGGCTTTCCGCCCCGCGGCGGAGTAGAGCCGGGCCAGACGGTAGTGAACGTGGTAGTCATGCGCGTGCGCTTTCGCGGCGCGCTCGAGCCACTTAATCCCATTCGCTTGATCGCCCTCCGCGTCGTAAGCCAAACCGAGGTAATAGGCGGCGTCGGGAATCTTGGGGTCGTCTGCGAGCGGAAGCAGTTCCGCGAGTGCCGCCGCGCCGTCGCCTTCCAGCAGATGAAGACGGCCGAGATAATAGAGCACTTCGTGCGCCGGGCCGGCTTCTTTCTTGAGCCGCTCAAGCTCCCGGCGCGATTCGTCGTTGCGGCCCAGGGCAAAGTAGCAAATCGCAAGCTGGTAGCGGGCTGCCTTCAGCCCAGGCTCGATCTCCAGTGCGTGCTCAAATTGAGTTGCCGCTTCCTCGAATAACCGCTTCTCGATAAGCTGATTGCCCTTGCCGAAGAACGCGGTAGCTTCGTTCGCTGAGGCAGCGGGGGCAAGTGCCGCCAGCGCGAGGCTGAGGACGGTGGTGAAGTGGTACATCAATGCAGGCCTGCCTCTATTACCACACATACGACGGAAACGAAAACGGGGTGGCTTTCGCCACCCCGGTTCCGGTCCGAGAAATTCAACTTGCCTTAGAAGAAGAACTTCAAGGCTAGCTGAATGGTGCGATTGCCGTTGAGGTAGTCGGCATAGCCGAAAGTGGGGCTAGAGTTCTTGCCCGACGCATTCAGGTTCAGCGTCAAGTTTCCGTCGCCGCCCGCCGGGTTGAAGCTCGTCAGCGGATGGTTCAGGAAGTTGTAAGCCGAAACGCGGAACTGGAGCTTCTTCGACTCGGAGATCTGGAAGTTCTTGAACATGGACAGATCGGAGTTAAAGAAGGCCGGCCCCTTGATGTACGGCATAATGTACTCGCCGTTGTGGCCCGGGCTGGGCGCGGTAAAGCAATTGCCGTTGATGAACTGGTTTTTCGCCAGATTGTCGCGCGGATCGCACGTCAGAACCGGTTGCACGTCGATATCGGGCGTGCCATTGACCAGATCTGGGGTCAAGCCGAGGCCTCCAACGCCGACGCCATTCGGAAGCGTTGCGCCGGGAAGGAAGTCGCCGCCCAAGCCGAAGTTCGGGCTGATCGTCGCCTGGAGCGGGCTGCCGCTCTGGAATTGAGTAAGACCGGAGAGCTGCCAGCCGTTGATAGCGCCGGACAGGAACTTGTTGACGTGGAAAACGCTGCCTTCGTTGTATACGTAGGCCGCGTTGAACAGATGAGTTCTGTCGTTAGGGAGCACGCCGTAGTTCTCGTCGAGGATGTACGAGCCCTGGGCGGCGCCATTTTCGCCGCGGATACCTAACGCCTTGCTGAAGGTGTAGTTCAGGAGCCAATTGCCTTTACCGCTCTGCTTATTCCAACTGGCCTGCAAGGAATTGTAGTTCGAGTATTCATAGTGCCCAATTTGCGGCATTGTCCCGTAACTGGTATAGGGCTGGAGGGCAGTGGCGTTCGGCGTGCCGGTTGTAACGCCGGTTTCGCCGGGCGTGCCGCCGAAAAGGCCGATATTGGCAGGCTGCAACAGGGTACCGGCCGGGATATTGTTCAATTGCCCGACTAACGGCTGGTTGTAGTTGCTGAGGTAATCGGCTTTATTGCCGACATACGCAACCTCGGCGGTGGAGGACCACGGCATGCGCTGAGAGATGGTGAAGCTGTAGCTCATGGTGCGTGGCTGCTCGGTGTCGTTCTCTTGCAAGGTCAAGAGGCTGCCAGGCAGCACCGCGCTCGGCTGAATGCCCGCGATGTAATTGAAGGTCTGGGGCGCGCCATTTGGAGGGCTCGGCACCGAGTACGTGTAAGCGCCCGCCGAAACGCCCAGCGCGCCGGCTTGGACGTTCTGCTCGTCGTGGTAGCGGTACATGCCGAAGCCGCCGCGAATCACGGTCTTCCCAGTTCCGAAAATGTCATAGGCGAAGCCGAAGCGGGGGTCGAGGAAGGCGAGCCGGCTCTTTGTCCCGCTTAACGGAACGGATGCGTCGATGCTGTGCCACTCAAACCCGGTAAGATCTATGGCCGGAGCGCTGGCGTTGTAGGCGCTGGGGTTGAAGACCGCCGCGCCTTGCGGGGCCTGATCGACCCATGGACCCAGGTGGTCGACGCGCAAGCCGTAATCCAAAGTGAACCTGCGGCTGATCTTCCACGAATCCATCCCGTAGAACGAGACAGTGTTGAAGTACATGTGGATAAGCGGATCGAAGTTGCTTTCCGCGTATCCGCCGGAGATGATGCCGGCCAGCATATCGGAATAGACGTTGCCAGTAGAACCCTGACCCCAGTTGGCAAACTGCAGTTCGCCGTTTACATCGCTGTCGCTGGGCTGCTGGTTCTTCGTCCACTGGTAGTAGAAGCCGAACTTGGCGGTGTGTGTGCCCCAAACTTTGGACACGTTATCAGAGAAGTTCGGCAGCCACTTGTCAGCATAGAGCGATCCGGTTTCGAAGCCGCTGGGCTGAATCAGGTTGGCCATACCGTCGCTCCAGCCGGTAATGACCGGAATCTGGTTGTTGACGGTATCGTTGAAAATGTGTTTGAAGCCAACTCCGAGAGCCGTTGCGGTGAATTGTGACAAATCCGGGATGGTGAACGGAACGTAGAGGTTGGTGTAGGTAAAGATGGCCTCGTTTGTCAGGGTTGGGCTAAAGACCTTGGTCATGTTGACCGAAATCGACTCAGACGAATTCGCTTGCGCAAGCGGGGTGGGATACGGCACGGCGGGGTTTGTTCCCCACCAGGCAGTGCTGTTGTCGTGGTTCAGATCGTGCTGTGTGTTGAAGCTGACAAACAGCTTTGTGCTGTCGTTGATGCTCCAGTCGATGCGCGGCCGGAGTTGCCACATGTTGTCGGAGTGCGTTGTTGAATAAATGTAGTTATACCCGTTGTTGCTCTGCGGGTTCACGTTCGGCTCGGGAAACAGCTTCGCAAACATTGCGACGCCGATCGGGCTCATGGCGCTGGCGGGCATCATTCCATTCGGGGCGATATAGGCAGTCCCGGTGGTCGGGTTTCCAAGAGCGTAGCCCTGAGTGGTCTGGTAGGCGCCCCAATAAGCGCTCTCGGCAGCGGCGCTGAAATTCCCCTGCCGCTCGAAGCTGGTAGGCACCACCGAGTTGAACACGTCGTGGCTCAAGTCTTGAACTTGCTGGTCGTAGTATTCGTAGGCAATGAAGAAGAACAACTTATCGTGATTCTTGTTGTAACGGAGGCCGGGAAGGATCACTGGACCACCGAAGTTGCCGCCAGGGTAATAGAAGTAGGTATTAGGCTTGGGCGCCACCTTGAGGCCCGTCAGCGGGTTCGTTCCTTCGCTGTTGTTGAAGGCGTTGGTGGCATCCATGATCCCATTGCGGGCGTAGAGGTAGGCTTCGCCGTGGAACTTGTTGCCGCCGGACTTCCCGATCGCCGCGATGACCACCGGGCCCTTTGCGTTATCGGCGCCGAAATTGGACGTCAGCACCTTCATTTCCTGGGTCATGTCGACCACCGTGTTTACGGACTGGCCGCAGTTGCAACCAGGGTCGATAGTGCTCGCGCCATCGGAGGTTATATCGAGCGCCGCGGTGCGCAACCCATTCGCCGAGAAACTGCCTACCGGGCCGTTGCCAGTATTTTGAGTCTGATAGTTCATACTGGCTCCGTTGGCGGTGCCCGTATTAGCCATCGCGAATCCAGGCAGAATCTTGATGAATTCCGCTGCGTTCTGTCCTTGGATCGAGATATCCTGCAACTGCTTCTGTCCGATGACCATCGACTTCTCGCCGGAATCGACAGGCGTCAGCTGCTCGGCAGCCCCTGTGACCTCAACTGTCTCGGCCGCGGAACCGACCTTCAAAGCAATGTTCGCCAGGTTGCGTTTATCGCCCAAATCGAAGTGAACACCCTTCTGCTGGTAGTGTTCGAAGCCCTGGGCCTGTATCGAGACGCTGTAATCGCCGGGCTGAACCGCGTTGATTGAAAAGAACCCATCGCTATTCGTGACGGTATGGCGTTCGTCACCGCTCGTCTCATTCTTCATGACTACGGTGGCACCCGGTATCACCGCGCCGCTGGGATCCAATACGGTTCCTGTTAGCGTTCCGTTAGCGTTCTGGCCGAACGCCGAATAACAAAATAAAAGGCCTGCTAAAAGCAGGCCGGCTATGAAGACTGTGCCTCGCGTAGGCTGTTGCTGCGGAGCAGTAAATCTTGACATGGACCCCTAAACTCCTTCTTCGTGGAATACGCTTTACCAACGCTGTGCTTTGTACTTGAAAGCACGCGGAAACCCAACACTCAATTCTCAAAGCAGGGTTATTAGGAGACCTATCACAATAGTGATCCTAACCACCCATTAGCAACACTAGTGCGAATAGATTATCGATGAACTACTAGGATGTCAATAGCTAACGTGGCCAGAAACACCGCTTTTAACCCCAATAGTACGTTAATGAAAACGGTCTGGTGCCCTGCCTTGTCTGCGGTTTGGGCTCGTGACAATTGTTAAAGCCTGAGCCGAAGTGGTTCATGACCTGATTGCCCCTGCAGAGGGGGAAGTCAAAACAATGAGCTTGTCTTATGTTCGCCTCACCGGGCTGTATTTTCAGTTACTTCCGGGCTCGATATCCTTCGACACTGTGACTGGCTCGGCCCCGTAAGACGAGTTTTGCGCCCCCGGGCCAGCCAAGGCTGATTAGTTTCTGCGCTGGGACGCCTCGGGTGTTAATATAGGGAACCCTAAGTCTAGTACGAAGAAACTAATCCCGTTAGAAGGCGCCGCTTTATGGTGGGCTTGCTGGGCCTGTTGGGCCTCGTGATTGTCGTCTGCGTCTTTGTCTTGCCAATCGTCGCGATTGTGCGCAGCGCCAGGATCACAGAATTGGCGCTGCGGCTGGCAAGGCTGGAGGCTTCCCTAGATCGCCTGATGTCGGAACGGGCGTCGGTCCAGACTCGGCCCGGCGTGGCAGAGCCTATAGAGACGCCGAGACCCGAGGCGCCAGCCGTTCCGGTACCAAGCCCAATCCCGCCGCCTCAGCCGCCCGAGCCCAAACCTCCGCTGCCAGCAACACCCGAGCCTGTCAGGCCGCCCACTATAAAAGCGCCGGAGCGCTTGACCCGCGCACCGCAGCCGGTTCACGAGAGCCTCGAGAGCGTGATCGGGCGCAAGTGGCTGGGATGGGTCGCTATCCTATTGATCTTCGTCGCGACGCTCTTCTTCCTTAAGTATGCGTTTGAGAATCGATGGATCGGAGAGTTAGGCCGGGTGGTACTGGGCATCTTGGCCGGGCTGGCCATGGTCTGGGCCGGATATGATCGCCATCGCAAACAATGGCTCTATTTTTCACAGGTACTCTCCAGCGGCGGCGTCATTATTCTCTACCTGTCCATTTACGCCGCCTTTGGGTACTATCACCTGATCAGCCAGCCGGCTGCATTCGTCTTTCTCGCGATTATCGTCGCACAGGCATATCTGCTGGCGCTTGCCTATAAGGCGCGCTCGATTGTCCTGGTGGGTATCATCGGCGGGTTTCTGACGCCGCTATTGCTCAACTCCGGCCGCGACCAGTATGTGGTCCTTTTTACCTACATATTCATTCTGAATTGCGGGACGCTCGGTGTGGTTCTGGCTCGATCCTGGACATGGATCGCTTCGCTCTCGTACCTCGGAACGCAGGCCCTGTTCTGGAGCTGGTATTCGGAACATTACCACCCCGACAAGCGGGTTGCCGCGTTGCTGTTTCAACTCGCTGTTCTGGCGTTGTTCGTTTCGGCGGGCCTGCTGGCCCGGCGGCGCGGCCGCGACACCCAACCCGAAGACTGGGTGAGGCTGGCGGTGAGCCCCTTCTTTTTCTATGCCACCTGCTACAGCCTCCTGAATGAAGACCATCATGATTGGATGGCCGCGCTGGCGCTGGTGATGGCGGTCGTCTTTGCCGGGATCGCCCGCTGGGACCTGTCGATGGCGGCGCCGGATCGGCGCTTGGTATTGATCACCCTGGGCACGGCGCTGACCTTCTCTACGCTCGCCATCCCCATTCAGCTTCACTCTAATTGGATCACCATTGCTTGGGGCGTCGAAGCGGCGGCGCTTCTGTGGGCGAGCTGGGAGACAGCCACGCCTGCTTTGCGCACGTTCTCGGCATGTGTCTTCATCCTGGCGATCTATCGCTTCCTCATTCTGGATACGCCCGGGCTTCGCGCGCCGTTCACGCCGGTTCTGAATCGTTATTTCCTTGGGGTGCTGGCGCTGGTGATTTCGCTCGCCGTGGCCGCATATGTGAGCGGCCGTCGCCTACCCGCGGACGATTCCTCTTCAGGGTGGACCTGGGTGGCCGGCTTCGCGGCTTTCGGCGTGCTTCTCTTCGGCTCGAGCCTCGAGGCATACACCTACTTCAGCTCCCAGGCCGCGGCCATAAACAACGGCTCGCGGCCGGAGTCACTCGACTCCGTCAAGAGCCTGCTTTGGGCCGGACAACTCTCGCTTTCCCTGTTGTGGTCCGGGTACGCGTTGCTGTTGACAGCGGCCGGTTTCCACTTTCACCTGCGGCGCCTGAGGACAGCCGGGCTCGTCCTGTTCGGCATCACGCTTGCCAAGGCGTTATTCATCGACATTGCCGAACTCGAGGCGTTTTACCGAATTGTGGCATTGCTCGCACTCGGGCTGGTGTTGCTCGGCGTCGCCTTCGCTTATCAGCGGGTTCTCCGCCAGGAGCAAGCTAAGTGAAACAGGCTTTTCTCTCCGCATGTCTGGCGATTGGGGTTGCCCCACTGGTTTTCGCGCAAACCACCCGAGCGCCGGAATCGTTGACGGCGTGGCATTATTTCCGGGAAGTAGAGGTTCCTCGCACGCCGCTCGAGCTGTTGAGCATCACGCTGGATCGGGACGTACTGGGCGAGGCACGCACGGATTTGGCCGACCTTCGGCTCTATGATGAGGCTGGCCGCGAGATACCGTACACGCTGCGAATTCGCCGCCAGATTGATTCGCAGACGATCGCGCACGCGCAAACCTTCAACCGAGCCGTCGCGGGCTCCGCCGCCCTGATTTCCTGCGACCTCGGCGAGCAGCCCACGGAACACAACGAAGTGGAGGTCTCCACCGCCGGTGACAACTTCCGGCGCCTGGCGGACGTCGAAGGAAGCACCGACGGCGGGCACTGGTCGACGCTGGTTTCGGGTGCGATTCTGTTCCGTTTCTCAAGCGGCGGGCGCAGCGCCGAGCAGCAGGCGATCAGCTACCCCACCAGCCGCTTCCGTTACCTGCGGGTCCGCGTAAATCGCGATGCGCAGGTGGATCTCGCGGCTCCCGAAATCACTGCCCTCCGGGTTCAGCGGTCGATCCGAGTGAAAGGCGAAATGTCCGCGTTTCCCGGCGCACTCGAGGGTCCGGATGCCGACCGGTTGAATGCCCGGCCCGCCACTATCTGGCGAATCGAGCTGGGAGACCGCGTACCCCTGGAGCGTTTGGGAATTTCGGTACGCGACCGGGCGTTCTCGCGTCCGTTTCTGCTCGAGGCCACCGACGATCCCGCCGCCCCGCAGCCGCTTGCTTCCGGGGACTTGATTAGAAGCGAGGGAAAGCCACAGGCAAATCTCGAGATCAACTTCGGCGAGCGCTTTGCCCGGCACCTCAAACTGACCATTACCGACGATCGCAACCCACCGCTCGCGATCACTGCCGTCACCGCTTTCGGAGCCATGCGCCAGCTGGTTTTTGAGACTGCCGCCGCTGGAACCGGACCCTTGCGCCTCTATTACGGCAATTCCGAGGCGAATGAGCCTCACTACGATCTCGAAGCGCGCATTCCCTCAGATGGTTCGGCGCGGGCGCTCCGCATCCAGGCGCGCAGCCGGCAGGACAATCCGATCTTTCAGCCGCAGCCGCAGCCACTTTCCGAGCGCTCGCCCTGGCTGGTGTATCTGGTGCTTGGCGTTGCAACCATCGTCCTGGCCGGGGTGCTCGTGAACCTCGCAAAAAGCGCGCGGCGCATCCCTCCGGCCAGATGACGGTTTGGACCTGTCCGTAACCGGTACCGATCCGCGGCGACAGGAGCAGTCTAGCGAATTGCCTGCTCCGGGTCATACATCGCGCCCGCAAACAGGGCCGCGCCGGTACGCCGGTCGCACAGCAGCAACCCGAAAGGCCGATCGAAGACCAGTGTCTTCTTCTCGCGCTTTGGAGACATAACCATCGCCCTCCGCGCCAGCACAGCCGTAGCCGCCGCAGCGACGGTCCCTTCTTCGTCCACTTCCAGACGAGTCTTGTGAATCACGTCGCCGGTGAAGAACAGGCGCGAACCGAGTGGCGAGAAATCGGCGGCGCCGCGGACAAACGCGATACCCATCCCCATCCGGCCCAGCACCTCCTTCAAGCTCGCGTCGAAATCCAGCCTGAACCGCGGCAGCGCCAAATCCAACTCGATCGGTTCATTTTTGTTCAGCAAGTCCGCTATCGATAGCTTCGCCAGAACTTCCTCGGGGCTCTTTCCGCCGGCAGGGAGAATGGCGCACAGCACGATATCAGATGGAAACCCCGCCTGGGAAGCCGGCGGGCCATAGGGTAAGACTGCCGCTTCGTAGCCATCGCCGCTTCGGTATGCATCGCGAAGACCCGATTGGTGCATCAGCGGCACAGTTTTCTGCCCTCCGCCGGCGAGGTGAAACGCGCCGTCGCGAGTCAACTGCTTGTCAAAGGGACGTTGCCACTTGCCCTTGAAATAGACCGCGTTAGTGAGGATCGCTTTTGACGACGCTACCGCTCGCGGCGAAACGATCTCGTCGATTTTGCCGTCAGTCTTTTGTTTCACCCAGGCATTAATCGCGTTCGCCGCGCCTGGATCGGCGAAATCGAGCGAGCTCGCCTCGGCGTTGTAGTACTGCTTGCAAAGTTCGACGAAGGCCGGGGCCAGCGTAATCTGTTGGTCTGACCACAATGCGTTGGCGATGCGGAGTTCAACACCACCGCGCTGGCCAAGCGATTGCGACAATGCCGACGCCGATTCGCGCAGTTCAGTTTCACTCGCAGCCTGGGGAACCTCGAGCGCCTGACGAATGGCGGTGCGCGTGCCCCCCGCCGCGCCTGACTCCAGCATGCCCAAAGCCAGAAACACGCTGGTGGGCGAGACAAACACGTTGTGCCGCTGACCTTCCGTTGCGAGATCGCCGAGCAGCTTCAGACCGAAAGCATTTTGCGCAACCGCCACCACTTTCGCTTTCGCGGCTAACACCTCGGCATCCGGCATTGGCGTACCTCCATTTGCCGTAGTTTGGGCCATCGCTGTCCCTACGGCAAAAAGGATCAACAGCGGGAAATGGGGCCCCATTCTTTTATCTCTTTTCCATTTTTGCCCGCGGCACCAAAGGCGCTTTGCTCAGGCTTTAATGAACGCCAGCAGATCTTCGTTGAGCTGATCGTGGAGCGTGGTAGCCAAGCCGTGAGGGGCGCCCTTGTAAATCTTGAGGGTCGCGTGCTTAACGATTTTGACTGTCATCAGGGAAGAAGCGCCGATTGGAACTATCTGGTCGTCGTCGCCATGGACGAGGAGTGTCGGCACGTCGATCTTCTTGAGGTCGGAGGTGAAATCCACTTCCGAGAATTGCTTAATGCAGTCGTACTGGCCCTTGATGCCGCCCATCATCCCCTGCAGCCAGAACGACTCGCGTACCCCCTCGGAAACCTTTGCGCCAGGCCGGTTATAGCCATAGAACGGCAGCGTCAGTTCTTTGTAGAACTGCGCGCGGTTGTCGTAGACACCCTTCCGGATGCCGTCGAATACGTCGATCGGCAGGCCGCCGGGATTGGCTTCGGTCTTCAGCATCAGAGGCGGCACGGAGCCGACCAGTACAGCCTTGGCAATGCGCTTCTCGCCATGCCGGCCGATGTAACGCGCCACCTCTCCGCCGCCAGTGGAATGGCCGACCATAACCGCGTCGGAGACCTTGAGGGCGTTCATCACCTCTTCCAGGTCATCGGCGTATTGATCCATGTTGTTGCCATCCCAGGTCTGGTCGGAGCGGCCGTGGCTTCGGCGATCGTGGGCGATTACCCGATAGCCGTGCTCCCCCAGGAACTGCATCTGCGCGTCCCAAGCATCGGCGTTCAACGGCCAGCCGTGACTGAACACCACTGGCTGGCCCTTACCCCAGTCTTTATAGAAAATTGCCGTTCCGTCTCTCGTCGTGATCGTAGACATCGGTGTGTCTCCTTTGTTGGTTGCGGAAATGGAGGCCGCGGCTGCAGTTGCGGACAACGGAAACACAGTGGCGGCCAGTGGGCCTCCGCCGCCGAACAGAACTTAGTGGCGGAGCATCCAAAGGATAGCTAAGAAATTTTGAGATAGGTGTCAGAGACCGACCTTATGCGCATCGGTCAAGACTCTTCTCCAGAATCTCCAGTGCGCGGCCCATCTCTTCCTCAGTGATTGTCAACGGGGGCGCAAGCGTGATTACGTTGCCCATGGTCACCTTGAAGCTCAGCCCTAGCGACAAAGCCTCGTACATGACGCGCTCGGCGAGGTCTGTCGCGGGAATTCGTTTTTCGCGATCCTCCACCAGTTCGACGTTGAGCAGCAGGCCGAGTCCGCGAACGTCCCCGATGTGGGGCTGGCGCGCCTGCATCTCGCGGAGGCGTTCGAGCGCCCAGGCGCCGCGGTCGCGCGATTTCGCCACCAGGTTCTCCTGTTCGATGAATTCGAGTGTCGCCAGGGCCGCGGCGCACGCCACAGGGTTCTTCTCGTGCGTGTAGTGGCCGAGCGCCATGTGGTGAGCCACGTCCAGATCCTCACGGGCGACGATTCCGGCCAGCGGGAACAGCGCGCCGCCCAGGCTCTTGCCAAGAACGAGAATGTCGGGCGTAACGTCGTAGTGCTCGCAACTGAACATCCGTCCGGTGCGGCCCAAGCCGTGGATCTCATCCAGAATCAGCAGCGCTCCGTGCCGTGTGCACGCCGCGCGCACACGCGGCCAATAGTCGGGCGGCGGGATGACGCCCGTGTTACGCACGGTTTCGGCAATCACCGCGCCGACGTCGCCCTCCTTCTCGAGCACATACTCGATGTAATCGGCGCATCGAAGATTGCAGGACCCATTGCAGCCGAAGACGCAGCGATAGGCATTCGGAGGGGGCACGTGCTCTGCGCCCGGCAAGAGAGGCCCGATGCCCGACCGGAACATCGCTTCGCCTCCCACCGAGATCGCATCAAGCGAGGCGCCGTGGAAAGACTCCCACATGGAAATCGTCTTGAATCGCCCGGTGGCGACTCGCGCCAGCTTGAGCGCGATGCCGATGGCCGTCGTCCCTCCTGGCGCCAGCAGAACCTTGTTCAAGTTACCTGGAGCGAGGCCGGCGAGCTTCTCGGCCAGCCGGATGGCGGGAATGTTGGTGTAGCGCCGGGTACAGAACGGAAGCGCCTGCATCTGCTCTGTAACCGCCGCAAGCACGCGAGGATTGGCGAAGCCCACCTGGTGGACATCGTTGCCGTGGAAGTCCATGTACCGGCGGCCTTCCAGATCCTCGATGTAAATGCCTTCGGCCTTGGCGAGCACATTCAGGCATGGCGTCGAAAGAGACTGATGGAGGAAGAATTTCTCGTCCTTGTCGAGCCAGTCGCGGGTTTCGGCGTTGATGTGAGCTTCGCTCCAAGCTTTGCGGCGCGAGGAGATGTTCAAGTCGCCTTCCGTCTTCAGGCTGTCAAGAGAGTCTGGCTTCGGTTGCTTGTGTTGCATGTATGTCTCCGCAGGAGCGATTCGAAGCAGGTCGACGGTTAATTGTGCGTCGTCACAATCGACTGCCGCTTCTCTGGTGAACGAACAGGTATGCCGCAGCCAGCGCCGAAGCCGCCGAGATGGCGGCGAGCGACCAAAACACTCCCTGCCACCCAAAGCGCACCGATACCCGCGCCACGCTGTCGCCGGCCAGCACGCCACCCAGATAGCCGACGCCGTCGATGATGCCCGAAGATGCGGCGCCGGCGCGGCGGCCGCCAAAATCCAACGCCATAGCCCCGGCCAGATACGAATACGGACCCAATAGCGAGAAAGCGACGACGCCGATCAGGATCACTGGCATGGGGCCAGCCATGCCGGCGCGAACTCCGGTCAAGGCAATCAGCCCTGCCACAGTGGCGGAAAGACCGATGAACATCATGATGGAGCGCCCGTATTTTCCCAGCCGGTCACTGAGCCACCCCATCAGCAACACCGAGACCGCGCCCACGGCAGGAAATACCGAACTCATGCGCGCGCCTGCCGCCTGACCCAATCCGACGAAAGTCGCCAGATACATGGGCGTCCAGAGATTGAATGTTTCCCTGACGATGGTGCATCCGAGGGACAGCGCGCACACTACCCAAAAGGCGCGGTTCGAAACGAGCGGCGCCAGAATGGCGCGCCACGTCAGGTGATCGGTGTCCTGCGTCGCTCTGGCAACGCTCAGCGGGCTGAATTCCGGCTCACCGAACCCGAGTTCCGCACGCGTGTCGCGCAGCCACAACGCATTTGCCAGGAACACGGCGAAAGCCACGGCAGCGGCAAACAGAAAAATGCCGCGCAGTCCGTAGCCCCATTCAAGCAGGATCCCCATAGACTGTCTCGCCAACGCATCGCCAATCAGAAAGCTCAAGCTCAGAATCCCGAGTACCGTTCCATAAGCCGAGTAACTGAACCAGCGCGACGACACCTTCACCAACCCGGCCCAGCCCATCGATTGGATAGAACGGTTCCCGACCCATGCCAATGTGAAGATGGGCAGTGCGCCGCCAAAAGCGAAGATCACGGTGCAGACCACCGCTCCGCCAAGGCCTGTCAGGAAGCTGCGGCGCCCGCCCCATAAATCCGCGAGCCCAGCCAGAAACAATTTCCCTATGGCATAAGCGAGCACGCCATAGGACGCAATCGATCCCGCGCGCACCAGCGCCGACGCGTGGCTGAGCCCATGCTTCTGGATTAGCTCGACAAACAGCGGCATTGCCACCGAAAGGTCCGAACGGCAGAAGTAGTAAGCGCCGTAGCCGGTGAACAGCAGCGCGACCATCGCCGCTTGCCAGGCTCCGAGCCGCCGCTTCCGCTCTGGCGCGCTCGAGGACGCAACCCAAGCCGTGCCCACTTATTGCGCGGCCTTCCCCGCTGCCGCTGCCAGCAGCTGGTTGATTGCCGCGAGCACCGGTTCGAGCTCGGCGACGCTATCGATGACGTAATGCGCACCCGCCGTGGAAAGCGCCGCTCTTGCCTCTGCGATGCGCTCCTGCCGCCCGGTTGGGGAGAGAGTCTCGAAGTCACTTTGCGAAAGGCCGACCATATTCCCGGTTGCCGCGACGCCAACCGACCATGTGCCCGCGTTCAAGCCTTCCTCAATGTCGGCGGGCGTGTCACCCACCTTTACGATCGCCGCGAGCGGATACACCTTCAGTTGCACGGCTGCCTCGAAAATCATATAGGGATGTGGCCGTCCACCGCCCACATCTTCGGGCGAGAAATTCACATCCGGCTCGTATCCCACCCGCCGGCTCTTCTCGACGAGCAGGTCGAGCATCGCGCGCGTGTAGCCGGTGGTGCTCCCGATCCTGATCCCCCGCTGCCGGAGCTTCTCTGCCACGTCCGCAACTCCGGGTATCAGGGTCGAGTACTCGGCCAGGCAACTGAACTGAAGAGGCACGAACTGCTGATAGAGCCGCCCGGCGTCCTCTTCCTGAGGCCTGCTTCCATGCGCCATGGCCCACCGCGCCGCAACCTGCGGCTCGGCAAGCAGGCTGCGGATGTGATCCAACTTGGGCAGTCCCATCGATGCTCGGGCTTCGCTCTCCGTCACCGGGCACTGCGCTTGTTCAAATACTGTCTGCAAGGTCCGCACGGGAGCCAGGCTCCCGAAATCGACGGTTGTCCCGGCCCAATCGAAAATGACCGCTTTCACTTGGCCGGCGCGGGCGATGCCCGCCGGCACGCTCAGGCTCACTGCACTCATGGCAAGACTCCAAGGCCGCGCAACACGCTTTCGGCCAACCCGAATGACATCGTCATCCCTATCCCACTCGTTACCGTCACCACGCGCGTTGCCGCCTCGGGCTCATGGATCAAATAGGATTGGCTGGGATGCTTGGCGTACACGCCGTGCCAGGTTTCGGCGATTTCGAACCGAGGCAGCCTTACGTAGTCGCGCGCATAATCCAGAATCAGGCGATTGATCTCCGCGCGATCGAAGAAGCTGACGTCCAGTCCATATTCGTGGCTATCGCCAAGGGTAACTTCGCGGCCCGCGGTCTCCGATGCCAACACGTGGATCCCCCACCGGTCAAACTCCGGCGCTTCCTCTGCAACGCGCCTTTTTAGAGCCTTTAAGCTATCGCATATTTCGAAGGCCGCATAGTGCCGGAACGTAAGGCCAAAGGCGAGCGCCGGCCCCAGTTGCCAGCCCTCGGGCTGTGCCACCGTCCGCATCATCTGAAGTTTGCATCGCGTGACGCCAGACGCGGCGAAATGGTCCGGGAAAAGTGTCTCGAAGTCCGATCCGCTTGCCACAATCACAGCGTTGGCGTGATAGGTTCGCGCCCCAATCCGAATCCTTCGCGCAGCTACCTCCTGCACGACGCAGTTTCGGAACAGGCTGACGCCGCTCTGTCCCTCGAGATAGCGGGTCAATCCGGCAATTGTCAGGCGCGGATCGACAGTCACTTCGGTTGGGCTCCACAACGCGCCCAAAAGGCCTTCGACGCGGATGGCCTCGGTCCTGGCTAGCGTTTGCTTTGCGTCAAGAAATTGGCATTCGTATCCGAGTGTTCCGGCCTTCTCCGCAAACTCGCGCCCGACTTCGGCTTCATCCGCGCGATAGACGGCGTGAAGCGACCCCGTGGCATGGTATGGCAAACCAGCGCGGGAAAGAAACTCGAGCCAGAGCTCCCGGCTGCGGAGGGCCATCTCGCGCAAGGGCCCGGGAGGCTGGCCGATGGGCCACAACATGCCGAAGTTGCGAACCGAGGCGCCGGAAGCGCTGGGATTTCGTTCGAAGATTGCTACTTTCCGCCCTGCCTGGCTCGCCAGGCAGGCGTGCGCGAGGCCAACGATTCCGGCCCCAACGATTGCGACGTCGAATTGTTCCATAGTTGGCTGGGCGGAAGATTCGCGTCTAGTGAATTATTGACTTCGCCGTCGCCAGCTAATGAAGCGATGTCGTGGATGTTTCAGATTGGAGGCGCGGAGCGGATTCGAACCGCTGAATAAAGGTTTTGCAGACCTCTGCCTTACCACTTGGCTACCGCGCCGGGCCTAGGCTCGTCACTTCGAAACATACCGCGCCCTTACGGTCGAAGTCAAACCCGATCGCGAAACTAGAAAACCCGACCCGATTCGACGCGGCGCGGAATCACGAAGTGCTAGAAACCCAGCACCCAATACATTTGCGTTTCGCAGTGATTCCGTTTGCGTTAATGATTATCGACAAACGGCTTACTCGCTCTCCGCGCCGCCTCGCCAGGCGTTCATCGAAGGTAGGCGCGCAAAGCGGCAACCAAATCGTCGGCCGCCAGATTCTGTTCGTCCGTAACTTTGCCCTTGGGGTCGAGCACGTGATAGCGGATGTGGCCTTCAATCACTTCGGCCATCAGCGCATCCATGGCGCCCCGGCACGCCGCGATGTTGTGTAACACGTCGGAGCACTCCATTTCCTGAGCCATGGCGCGCTCCACCGCCTCCACCTGACCCTTGATACGCCGGACGCGGTTGAGTAATCTCTTCTTTTCGTCGATCGTGTGAGCCATGAGCGGTTTTCCCTTGCAGGTCCTTTACAAGGATACCCCACCGGGTATAGACTGGCGAAAGAGGAAAGGCCCCGTGAAACGAGAAGATAACGATGCAAACGCAAGAAAAGCGGTTGTCGCTCCGCCTGCTCGGGGCTTCCCTGGCGGCAGCGTGGCTCGTTTGCTGCGGCGTTGCCCTCCCCGCTTTCGCGCAGGAAACTCCCGCCTCGCAGCCTTCGTCTGACTCTCAGCCAGCCGGCCAACCTCCAGCGGCGCCTTCGGACAGCGACCAGGACAAAGACCAGGATGCTGCACCGGAGCGCTGGAACATCTTCTACCAGGCGACCTCTATCGGACAGTATCACGGCACCTTTCCGTCTCCGTATGCGGGGCAGTTCAGTCTTCAAGATTATCCGGAGCGTGACGCTTCCTTGACGACTACGTTGTTTTTCGGCTTTCGGCTGGCTCCTAACACGCAACTTTATTTCGATCCGGAGATGGCTGGTGGACGCGGCTTCAGCGGCGTGAACGGGCTCGCAAATTCATCCAACGGCGAGTTGCCCCGCGTTGAAAGCGCGACGCCCAAGCCCTATCTCGCGCGGCTCTACATCACGCAGGACTTCGGATTCGGAGACGAGGTAGAGTCTTTTGACAGCGACGAGAACCAACTTGGAGGCACTCGCCCGATGACGCGGTATTCGATCAGCGTTGGCCGTTTCAGCCTCACCGATTTCTTTGACAACAATCGCTATTCGCACGATCCGCGCTCGCAGTTCATGGGGTGGGCGGTTATGTATAACGGCGCTTGGGACTATCCGGCGGATACGCGCGGCTATACCTGGGGTTGGGTGCACGAGTTCCATACCAGAAACTGGAGCCTGCGGTACGCGAGTGCGTTTGAGCCTCGCGTGGCCAACGGCGAGCAATTCGACCGTCGCATATTAGAGGACCGCGGCGACGTATTTGAAGGCGAGCGGCGTTGGGGAGCGAAAGACCACGAAGGCGCAGTGCGCGTCCTCAACTATGAGAATCACGCCGACGCGGGTAATTATCAGGAAGCGATAAACCTTGCCTTGAAAAACGGCGGCACTCCCAGCGTGATTGCCACGCGCCGGCCGGGAACGCTTAAATACGGCTTCGGCATGAGCATCGACCAGCAATTCTCGGCTGATTGGGGTGTCTTCGGGCGGCTCGGATGGAATGACGGCAAGACCGAGAGTTTCGCCTTCACAGCAATCGACCGGCTGGCAACCGACGGCGTGTCGCTCAGCGGGCGGCGATGGCATAGGCCAAACGACCAAGTGGCCACCGAGCTCACCATAAGCGGACTCTCTGCGGTGCACGCGGAATACCTGGCGCTTGGCGGGTATGACTTTCTGATTGGCGACGGCCGCCTTCGCTACGGCCCCGAAACCATTTGGGAGAGCTACTACAACGCGCGACTTCTAAGCTGGCTTTTCTGGAGCTTTGATTATCAGCACGTCGTGAACCCCGCTTACAACCGCGATCGCGGACCGGTCTCCATTTATTCCGTTCGCGCCCACATCGAACTCGGGCGTGAGACGTTCCGAAGGAAACACGATAACTGACGACAACGCGAGCCCGGCATGCGACAAGATCGGGGCCTCATCCCGTGCCCGTGGCAGCCCCAAGCTCATGCATGGGGCTGTAACTCGACGCTGTTAGAGTTTGATGCGTAAGTCGCGGCCGGACATTTGCTTGGGCTGCTCGACGCCGAGCACACCTAGAATCGTGGGCGCCACATCCTTCAGTGCCCCGCCCTTGGCCAAATCCCACTTCTCGTTCGTCATGTAAATAAAAGGAACGGGATTGGTTGTGTGATACGTGTGTGGACCCTTGGTCACCGGATCGATCATGGTTTCGGCATTGCCGTGGTCGGCGGTTACCAGCCACGACCCACCGCAGCGCTTTAGCACCGAGTAAATCTCGCCAAGTCCCGCGTCAACCGCTTCGCAGGCGCGCACGGTGGGCTCCATTTTTCCGGAGTGGCCAACCATATCGGCGTTAGCGTAATTCATCACGATCACATCGAAACCGCCGTGCTCGATTGCCTTTACTACTTTCTCGGTAACACCCTGCGCGTTCATATCCGGCTTCAGGTCGTATGTGGCCACTTTGGGCGACGGAGCCAGCTCGCGCTCTTCCCCCGGATACGGCTTTTCGTTGCCGCCGTTAAAAAAGTAAGTAACATGCGCGTACTTCTCGGTTTCCGCCACTCGAAGGTTCTTCCAGTTCAGCCGAGCCATTACGTCTGCGAGTATGTTGTCGGGGTGTTCTGGCGGAAGCACGTACGGCAAGGGGATCGTCTTGTCGTATTGCGTCATCATCGTGTAAGTCAGGTTCCGCGGCATGCTTGCGCGCGATGGCTTCTCGAGCGTCGGGTCGGTTAGCGCCAGCGTCATCTCTCGCGCGCGGTCGGCGCGATAGTTGTACATGATCACGCTATCGTCGTCGCGAATCAGCCCCACCGGCTCATTGCGCTGATCGACAATCGTAACGGGCTCGATGAACTCGTCGGTAACGCCGCGCTCGTAGGATTTCCGCGCCGCATCGGCGGCCGACTGGCTCTTATGCCCATTGCCCGAGACCATCGCTCCGTAGGCGCGCTCGATGCGTTCCCAGCGCCGGTCGCGATCCATCGCGTAATATCGACCCGAAACCGACGCGATCTTCCCGATTCCCAGCCCTCGCAGCCGCTTCTCCACCTGCTCGATGTATCCGGCTCCGCTCTCGGGCGGCGTATCGCGGCCATCCATGAAACAGTGCACAAATACATCCCGCAAGCCGTGACGCCCTGCCATTTCGAGCAGCGCGAACAAGTGCGTCAACTGCGCATGAACACCGCCATCGCTGCACAAACCCATGAGGTGGAGACGGTGGCCCTCGGCTTTTTGCATAGCGTTCAGCAAAACGGGATTCTGGGAGAATTCGCCGGAGCTGATCATCTGGTCGATGCGGGTGACATCCATGTACACGACACGGCCCGCGCCCATGTTCATGTGCCCGACCTCGCTATTCCCCATTTGCCCATCGGGCAGGCCGACAGAGGTACCGGACGTATAGATGAGCGAATTCGGATAAGTTCTAAGAAGGTGATCGTAAGTGGGCTTCCGTGCCGCCGCGATCGCATTACCTTCAATAACTGGAGAGTAACCCCAGCCATCCAGAATAGTAAGTACGATCGGCTTCAGCTTATCGGCCATATTTTGACTCCCAGAACCTTTCCCTCGACATTCTTACGCTCACGAGCGCTTCCTCGACTGGTTTCCGACGCGCGTCTCTTGAGCAGCGGTACGCTTCGAGCATTCCGCGTGCGTCGAGCATGCTTGTGCTCACGCGCTCCGCGAACCTCCTAGCGTACCGCAGCGCTCGATTGGAACTTGCGGTCGGGGCGCTGTCTGCGCCGCGCGTGGAACGTCTTACGAGGCGCCGGCCGCCTTCAGAAAGTCGCTCAATGTGCGGCCCTCCTCTTCCTGGAACGCCTGCTCGGAGGCGGCGAGAGCGTGGATCCGGTCGAGCCGGAATTGACGAAAATCCTCTCGGGATTCGCACCAGGCCGCGAGGGTCCATTTCGTTCCCCAGAAGTACAAACCAAGCGGCCGGACCATGCGGCGCGTGGCCTGGCCGTTCTGGTCCTCGTAGAGTAGATCCAGTTTGCGCCGGCTGGTGATCGCCTTGCGGATGGTCTCCACCCGCTCGCCCACAGTGCGGTCCACCCCGAACGAGGGCGCAAAAAGCCGGGGTTGTTCCACTTCTCCACGCCGTTCGGCGGGAATGGCGAGCGTAATTTTCGAAAGCGCGGTTTGCGCGGCGCGATGCAGGCCGGGTCCGGCAAACGTCTGCACCATGCGAATGCCCGCTACCAAGGCTTCAATTTCGTCGTAGTTGAACATCAGCGGAGTCAGTTCAAAAGCTTTGTCAATGCGATATCCGACGCCGGCTTCGCCGTCAACTGGAATGCCGGAAGAGGCCAGGTCGCGAATGTCGCGGTAGACGGTGCGTTCAGACACTTCCAGCCAGCGCGCCAGTTGCGCGGCGGTTGTTAGCCGCCGCGCACGCAGGTGCTGGACGATTTGAAACAGCCGGTCGGCTCGGCGCATCAGTTCTATTTCAGCGCATGCAGACCAACACGGTTGCCCTCGCTGTCCCGAATATGGGCGTATGCGCCCATGTCGTCAGGCAGCAAAGTTTTCGGGGTGATCACCGCGCCTCCGGCCGCTTCCACGCGAGCGATCGCCTGATCCATCGATTCCCCCGCGCACAGATAAACGATCGCGCCGTTGGCCGACGGTTCAAAGCCCGGCCCGGCGGCGAGGCACCCTCCGGTTGCGGTTGCCTGGTCGTAAGGAAACACGGCAAGCGTGAGCGGCCCGAAAGGCCCCACCTCCAGCGTGACGCCCAGGATTGTTTCATAAAAGCGGCTGGCCCGCTCGAGATCAGAAGCTGGGATCTCGAACCAGTTGATTGTTTTCTTCATGCCTGGAGTTTGCAACCGCGCTCCTGACAGCGTGGTGTCAGGAGAGATTGTGGAGGGGCCGGGCACTGCGATGGCAACCATCGCCCTGACACTAGCCGCTAAGCCCGCCGCACCTGAGGCCACGACCGCAGCCCTGACTCAGCGTTGGTTTCTCAATCCGCGCAGGCAGATTGGAGATCCGGGTAAAGCGAAAGCACAGAGTCGAGGTAGGCCATTTTGAAGAGCGAGAGAATCAAGGGCGTGGCGCCCGCGAGCCGAAGGCTTCCACCTGCCTTCTTGATCGCGGTCATAGATTTGACGATGCTGCCCAAACCCGAGCTATCCATGTAGGTCAGGCCTCCCAGGTCGAGGACCACCTTCTTGGTGGCTTCTTTCGCAGCGCTGCTTAGCATTTCTTCAAGATTGCGTGAATCCTGGCCGAAAGTCAGCCGCCCTTTCAGCACGAATACCAAGGTATCGGCGCCTACCATCCCTCGCGTGATTTCCAACTGCGCAAATTGCACAATGTCATTCTATAACGCGTGCACAGGCCTGCCGCGCGTCAAGGAAGCGTCAATTGAAATCGGCGGCCGATCGAATGTTCCCCAGGATACTTTCGGCAGGCGACAAGATCGCCTGCCCCACCAAGAGACAAAAAACGCCCCGCCGCAGGAGGTGAAATTGCGGCGGGGCGGATTACGGCATCTCTCCAGACCAAGATGCCGAAGCTCGAGACAATGGCGGGCGCATCTGCTCGAATCTCTAACACCTCTTGTATCGGATGAAGCGGCGCTTTCTTGGCGGTTTCTGTGCGTAGGCAAGTGGACCTTAAACGGTCCGATTAGGGCCATCTAGGGTGAGGGAAACACGTCGGGACCACAGCCTGAAGGCTGTGCCACAGGGCTGCAGTGAGAGGCTTCTCAGCGTCCTCGATCAGTCTTTAGTGCCAATAGAGGTCGTGGAGGCGCAATAAGCCATGGCAGTGTCGCTGTTCATCGACGACCGGGAGCACGGAAATTTGCGAAGGCCGCGACTCCATCAGGGCGGCGGCATCCTGAAGCAAGGCAGCCGGCGAGATCACTGCCGGATTGTGGGTCATACAGTCTCCGGCCGAGAGCCCGCGGATGTCGGGATGATGTTGCAGGATTCTGCGGAGGTCGCCATCCGTGATGAGTCCGATCAGGCGGCTGTGTTCGTCGAGGACGCATGCCGCGCCGAGCGGGTGGGAAGTCATCTCGATTACCACCTGATGGAGCGATTCGGCGGCGCGAACGGCGGCAAGCTCCATTAGCGGGTGCATGACCTCGCTCACCCTCAGCGTTAGATTGCGCCCCAACTGTCCCGAGGGGTGGAAGGTGGCGAACTCGCGGTGATCCATGTCGGACATACGCATCAAGGCGACCGCCAGGGCGTCGCCCAGCGCGAGGGTGACGGTGGTGCTGCAAGTGGGCGCAACATTGAGATGGTCGGCCTCGATGGGCACCCTGGCATCCAGGACTACCGTCGCGGCGCGGGCCAGTGGAGAACTGAGGTTGCCCACGATGGCGATGAGGGGCGAGGAAAGTTTCTGGAGAGCCGGCAGCAACTGGAGCAATTCGGCCGTGGCTCCGCTCTTGGAGAGAAGAATGGTGGGATCGCCTGGCTGATACATGCCAAGATCGCCGTGCGTGGCGTCGCCGGCGCTGAGGTAAATGGCTTGTTTGCCAATGCTGCGGAGGGTAGAGGCGATTTTACGGCCGATGTCGCCGGATTTGCCCACGCCGGTGACCACAATGTTGCCGCGATGGCGATGCAGCAGTTCAACCGCGGCAGTGAACGAAGAATCGAGCCGCTCAGCCGCGGCGCGGACGCAATCGGCTTCGAGCAGCAACACTGATTTTGCGGCTTCGACGATGTCGCCGGAACTGCCGGCGGAGGATTCAGCAGCGACTGCGGTGGGAGGATAGGATTCCGGCATGTCTCGCGTCGGGGCCAGATGAGAAAATGCCTCAGGCCCGGCGCCTTTCACTGTACCGCAACCGGCGAAAATTGCAGAGCTGGGATGGGCGACCGGGGTCGCCCCGCGGAACAGGGCTTCCGCCCCACAAAGGGCATTTGGATAATGACTCTTGGCACATTCACTGGAGCGTAATGCGGCGCGGCAGCGGTGGCTGTTCGGCCTGACCATCTTTCTCGGCGCCTTCCTCCTCTTTTGGATGGAGCCCATGCTCGCCAAGATGATTCTCCCGTGGTTTGGCGGCACAGCGGCCGTATGGACGGTGTGCCTGGTCTTTTTCCAAACCACACTGCTCGCCGGTTACGCCTACGCCGACTGGTGCGCGCGCCGCGGCGGCTGGAGCTGGCGGGCATGGATTCATGCAGCCCTGCTGGCGTTGTGCGTGATCTTTCTCCCGCTGGCAGCCGACGCGCGATGGAAGCCGGTGGCGGGTGAGGATCCGTCGTGGCGCTTGCTGACCCTGCTGGCCGCGAGCGGCGGCCTGCTGTTTTTTGTTTTGGCCGCTTCCGGCCCGCTGCTGCAGGCCTGGTACGCGCGCGGGGCCGAAGGGGATCAACCCTACTGGCTGTTCGCAGTTTCGAATACCGCATCGCTGGCGGCGCTGATTGCTTATCCGCTGGTTTGGGAAAGAGTCGCCTCGACACAAGCGCAGGCCAGGGTCTGGTCATATTGCTTCGGAGCGTTCGCGGTGGCGTGCGGCGCTATCTGCTGGTTGAGCTGGCGTGAGTCGCGCAGCCAAGGTGTGCACCCGGAGATGGATCGTCCCGCAGCGAAGCCTTCGTTGCAGCAGGTAATGGTATGGGTGGTGCTGGCCGCCTGCGGATCGATGCTCTTGCTCGCCGTCACCAACCACGTGACGCAGAACCTCGCGCCCGTCCCGCTGCTTTGGGTGGTTCCTCTGGCGCTGTACCTAGTCACCTTCGTGATGGCGTTTCAGCGAAAGCCGCTCTATCCGCGCTGGATGGTGCTGCGTATTCTGGCGGTGGCAATGGGTTCGGTGGGCTATGCCCTTGCCAACATCGATTTTGAAATGCCGGCGCAAATGACGGTGCTGCTGTTTTTCGCGGTTCTGTTTGCCGGCTGTCTGTTCTGTCACGGGGAATTGAGCCTGCGGCGGCCGGAGCCCCGGCTGGCGACGGCGTTCTATCTGGCAATCGCCGCCGGCGGAGCCATTGGCGCAGTGGCCGTCGGGCTGATTGCTCCGCGCGTCTTCGATAACTACTACGAACTTGCGTGCACGCTGGCGCTGATAGCGGCGGCGGGCCTGGCGCTGAACTGGAAGGAAGGCTGGGCAGCGCGCGCGCTGTGGGCTACGGTGGCGGTGGCAATGGTTGCGGCTCTCGTGGTTCAAGTTCGGGCCTACGGGCAATACACCTTGCTGATGCGCCGCAATTTCTATGGGGCGCTGCGCGTCGAGCAAACATGGGCCTGGGGGCCAGGCGCCGCGGACGGATCGAAGGCGAAAATCGGGCCGGAGCAGAAGCGCACGTTGTTTAGCGGAACCATCACGCACGGCGCGCAATTCCTGCTTCCGCCGATGCGCATGCAGCCGACCACTTACTACTCCACCCGGTCCGGAATCGGGTTTGCGCTGCGGCTCTGCTGCGAGGGCCCGAAGAAGGTGGGCGTAATCGGGCTTGGCGCCGGGACGCTGGCTGCATACGGCAAACCGGGCGACGTCTTCCGCTTTTACGAGATCAACCCGGTGGCTGTCGATATTGCGCAATCGCTGTTCACTTTCTTGCGGGAATCGCCCGCGAAGTCGGAAATCGTCATGGGGGACGCGCGGCTCTCGCTTGAATCCGAGGCCCCGCAACAGTTCGACGTGCTGGCGATCGATGCCTTTTCAGGCGACGCGATTCCGGTGCACTTGCTGACTCGCGAGGCCATGCGCGTCTACCTGCGGCACATGCGGCCCGAAGGGATTCTTGCCTTTCACGTGTCGAATCAGTTTCTGCAACTGGCGCCGGTGGTGGAAAAACTCGCGCAATCTTTCGGACTGGGCTATTGCCAGGTGGAAAACAGCGACTCCCCGGAAGAGGCGATCGCCTCGGCGCAATGGGTGCTGGTGACGCATCGCCAGGATTTCATCAGCACGCTGACAACGATGCAGGTTGGCCAAGTGGCGCCAGTGCCCGAGAAAGTCCCGCTCTGGACGGACGATTCCAACAGCTTGTTTGACGTGCTGGTGCCGCTTCGTATAAGGCGCTGAGGCAGGACTGGCGGCGAAGAAGCTGCCAGCAAATCAGCGGTCAGCTAATCAGCCACGCCCCGGAAGCTGTCAGCTCTCGGCTGCCGGGTGGAGCGGCCTTCTCAAGGTGCTGTGTTTCAATATTTTCATGTTCTCCCTCCGTTCCTTGGCCGGTTGCCTGGCCATCGTGTGTGCCGCGGCCGCGCAGACACCCGCCGGCAAGGAACCCATACTCCCGTCCGATCTGCTGCGCATCCAGCAGGTCACCGAAACAGAAATCGCGCCCGACTCTTCGTTTGCCGTCTACGCTGTGAAATCGATCCACACAGAGCCGGGCAAGGACTCGGGCGACCCCACTTACAGCTATCGCACTCACTTGTGGATGATCGATCTGAACGCACCCAACGCAAAGCCGGTGGAGCTGACGTTCGGCGATAGAAGGGACGGCAACTTCGCGATCAGTCCGGATGGCAGCCAGCTCGCGTTTGTGCGAGTCGACCCGACGCAAACCAAGCCGCATCCGCAAGTCTGGCTGCTGCCGCTGCGCTCGTCCGGTGAAGCGCGCCAGGTGACCCATCTCGAGAACGGCGCCACGTCGCCCCGCTGGTGGCCGGACGGAAAAGCGCTGCTGGTGACGAGCGCGATTCCCATCTCGAAGCTCCCCGGAATGCCGCCTTTCGACATGGGAAGGCCGGCGCGCGAATGGAAGGATGTGCCTCAGGAGTTGAAAGAAGACAAGCCCGCCGAAGGCAAAGCGGGCAAGCCTCCGCTTTCCCCGGACTCCGATTTGACGGGCATCCGGCGATGGCTCGAGTACAACGCCGACAAAGGAAATCCAGTCGATATCACGCGCATGGCGTTTCTGGATGAAGCCACACTGGCGGGAGAGATGGAGATCAGCCAGCTCTTCCGCGTCGATCTTCAGAATGATGCAACGCCGGCCAAGCAGCTTACACAGAGTTTCTATCCGCACAATAACGCCACGATCTTGCCGGATGGAACGAAGATTCTGTTCAACTCGCGGCCGCGTTCCTCCCAGCATCCGGATTTCGCCTTTAGCAAATCGGCTATCTGGCAAGTGGACGCGGATGGATCGAACGAGCAGACGCTGATTGAGAGCGACCGGTTTAACTATTTTGGGCCGAAAGTAACTGCCGACGGGAAGCACATCATCTTGTTGGGCGCCCAGAGCGATCAGCCCTCTTACCGCCAGGCCGCTCTCGCCGAATGCGACCCGGATGGGCGCAATCTGATCTGGCTGACAGATCAGGACGCGCCCGCGGTGAGCGGCTTCCGCGTCACCGATGACGACAACGTTTACTTCGAGCGCGCTTTCCATGGAGGCGTACGGCTCGAGCGCCTGAATCTAGCGGATCGCAAAATTACCGTTCTGGTAGATGGGCCGGTGGGTGTCGCGCAGGCGGCTCCAGCCACGAAACGCGCCGTCTATTCGCTGATCAGCGCGCCCGATCCGAACGAATTGTTTGTCCTCGAAACGAGCAGTGGCGCAACGCGCCAGTTGACCGCGCTGAACTCAGAATGGTTGAAGAACAAAGAGCTGTCGCTGCCGGAGGAACACTGGATCACCCGGCCTGACGGGCAGAAGGTCGAGTATTGGGTGATGAGGCCCTCGCATCCGGAAGAGGGCAAAAAGTATCCGTGGGTGCTTGACATGCACGGTGGCCCTTCCGCCATGTGGGGCCCGGGCGAATTCAGCATGTGGCACGAATTCCAGCTCTTCTGCTCGTTCGGCTACGGCGTGGTCTATGCCAACCCGCGCGGGTCCTCGGGCTATGGTTATGCGTTCCAGCATGCGAACTATAAGGATTGGGGAGACGGTCCGCAGGGCGATGTGCTTGCGGCGCTGGACGACGCCGAGGCACACGAAGCGTCCATTGACCGCGACCGCCTCTTTCTGACGGGCGGTTCGTATGCCGGCTACCTCACCGCCTGGATCATTGGCCACGATCACCGCTTCAAGGCGGCGGCAGCGCAGCGCGGCGTCTATGATCTCGCCACGTTCTTCGGCGAAGGCAACGCGTATTTGCTGGTTCCGGAGGAATTTGGCGGCTATCCATGGCAGCCAGAGACACGCAGACTGCTCGATGCGGAATCGCCCTTGACCTATGCGCCGGAAATCACAACGCCCTTCCTGATCATTCACGGCTCGAGCGATTTGCGTACCGGTTTTGTGCAGAGCCAAATGCTGTTTCGGGCGCTGCGCGCCATGGGCAAGCCGGTCGAGTATATCCGCTATCCCGGAGCAACGCACGAATTGACGCGCTCCGGCGAGCCTCGGCAGCGGATCGACCACATGCTGCGGATCGTCGAATTCTTCGAACGCTACGCGAAAAATGACAGGCCCGCGCCGCAAGCAACGCACTAAGCTATCAGCTATCAGCTATCAGCTTTCAGCTTTCGGCCAAACAGCCTGTGGCGGTTAGCGAGCTGCGTGGCTGATAGCTGATCGCTAAAAGCTGACAGCTTATTCGGCTGACTGCTTCTTTCGCTTATACTGGTTGAGTTATGGAACGTCACTCGTCTCGTTGGATCGCGCCTGGGTTGACGGCCGCCGCAGCCCTTGTGCGGCTGGCTCCCCACCCCTGGAACTTCACTCCGGTGGAATCGATGGCGATTTATGGGGGTGCGCGGTTGGCTGGCTGGCAGGCATGGGTGCTGCCGCTCGCGGCGATGGCGCTCACCGACCCCATCGCCAGTTGGATGATGGGCGGCTATCCGGCGTATTCGTGGATGACGGTGGTTATCTACGCTTGCCTATTGTTCAACGTGCTGCTTGGCCGGAAGGTGATTGGGAGCAAGAAAAGCGTCGCACGCATCGGCGCGGCCACTCTGACCGGGAGCACCGTGTTCTTCCTGGTGACAAACCTGTTCGTGTGGTTGGGAGCGCCGCTGGTGATGTATCCCCGCACGCTTGCGGGCCTTGAGGAGTGCTATGCCGCCGGCCTTCCGTTCTTTGGCTGGACGCTAGCCGGCAACTTGTTCTATGCCGGAGTCTTCTTCATGGTCGACGCTTTGCTGCGGCGCTACACGGGCGCTCAGGAACCAGTAGCAAGCATTGCGCGCTAGCACCAAGTTTCAGAAGTTCGTCCGCTTCTGAACCGTCGCAGTTCTGTGCAAACCGCTGACAGCACTCATCCGCGCGCGTGACCAAGCGGACACACTCCGCGCGCGGGCTTACGCAAAAAGGGCGCGCCGCTCTCACGCAGCCGCGCCCAATTCAAAGGCTAGGGTTACTTAGAATTACTTCGATTCTTCAATGCTGGCGATGGTCACGGTATCGCCATTGAGCGAGCCCGAAATCTTCACGTTCTGGCCCACGTGTTCCTTTGCCGAAGCAACGGAAGCCGCGTCGAACTTCAGCACCTTCCCGCCGGTCACAAACACGGCGTCGGCGCCGCCTTTGACGCATTTCTGAGCGCAAGCCGTGTCGCCTTTGCCCGCGCCCGTGTGCTTTGCACCGCACATGGAATCGCCAACAAAGCCGGTCCAGTCGTCTGCGATCAAGCTAACAGCAAATAGAGAAGAGAAAACAAATGAGCCCAGGAACAGTTTCTTAACCATATAGTTCTCCTAATGAGACCTCGCTACTGATTATATACGGGTTTTGCCCACAGAGCGGATTTGTCCTAGCCCCCGCGGGCATTTACTGGTATATCTACTGGCCTTCGCGTGTTCCCACTCGCTTAAACCTCTAGAATCACTGGCATTATGAGCGGGCGGCGCTGGGTCTGCTTGGTCAGAAACCGCTTCAAATCGGCTCGTATCTTTTCCTGCATAACTCCCCAATCGCCGCGCTCCTCCGGACTGGACGATTCCAGCGTTTTGGCCACCACGCCGCGCGCTTCCTGAAGGATCTCGGTCGAGTCGCCACCCATAAAGCCGCGGCTGACGATCTCAGGCAGCCCTTCGCTTCTGCCGGTATGCTTGTTGATCGCGATGATTGGCAGAACGATGCCATCTTCGGAAAGGTGCTTGCGGTCGCGGATGATCATGTCCTCGACCACATCGTCGAGCGAGCCGGAGTCGATACAAACCCGCCCCACCGTGACGCGCTCGCCGCGCCTGGCGCCGAGATGGTCCACTTCGAGCGTCTCTCCGGTCTCGAGCACGAACGATTCATCCAGACCCGCGGAGCGCAAATGTTGGGCCAGTTTGGCGTGACGCGCAAGCTGCCGGTACTCTCCGTGGATAGGGACAAAATACCGGGGGCGCACCAGGTTCAGGATTAACTTAAGCTCTTCTTCGCTGGCATGGCCGGAGACATGCACCGGCGGGCTCATGCTCCCGTACACAATCTCCGCGCCCCGGCGGGCGAAGTGATTGATCATGCGGTAAATCGCTTTTTCGTTTCCCGGAATAATGCGTGAGCTCAAAACCACCGTGTCGCCGGCCTCGACGTACAGGTTTTTGTGGTTATCCACGGCAACCCGGGAGAGCGCCGACATCGGCTCACCCTGGGTGCCGGATACGACCACTGCCACCTTGTCCGGCGACATCTGCATGATGTCCTGCGGCCGCACCAGCACTGAATCGGGAATAGTCAGCAGGCCCAGCTCATGAGCGATCTCCGTCGCGCTGACCATGCTCCGCCCCAGGAAGGCAACCTTCCGGCCATATTCATCGGCCAGATCCAGAATCTGCTGGAGTCTGTGAATACTGCTCGAAAAGCAACTGACGATCAGCCGCTTCGCGCTGCGGACGAATAGTTCCTCAAGACGCGGACGGACGGCCCGCTCGCTCTCGGTATAGCCCGGCCTGTCGACGTTGGTCGAGTCGCTCATCAACAGCAGCACTCCGCGCTTGCCGTAGTCCGCAAAGGTATGGAGATCGAACAGCTCGTTGTCGAGCGGGGTGGGATCGACCTTGAAATCGCCCGTGTGGATGACGACGCCGAGCGGTGTGGTAACGGCCAGCGCCACCGAACTGGCTATCGAGTGCGTGACGTGGATGAACTCGACCCCGAAAGGGCCAAGCTGAATGCGGTCGCCGGCCTTTACGGTATGCAATCGCGCATCGTCGAGTAATTCGTGTTCTTCGAGGCGGCGTTCAACTAGAGCGAGGGTGAACTCCGTCCCGTAGACCGGGACGTTTAACTGGCCGAGCAGAAAGGGCACGGCCCCGATGTGATCTTCGTGCCCGTGCGTAAGAATCAGAGCCCGGACATTGGCCGCATTTTGCTCGAGGTAACTGAAATCGGGAGTGACAATATCGACGCCCAGCAGCTCCGCGTCGGGGAACATCATCCCGGCATCGATGACGATGATCTCATCGCCGTATCGCAGTGCCATCGAGTTCATGCCGAACTCGCCCAAACCGCCAAGCGGCACCACGTAAAGCTTTGGATCTGCCATAGATTTCGAAACGGCGGCGCGGGAAACGCGCGTAGAAACATCAGCGTACCACGCGGCCCGGTGAGCCGTGGCGGCCGGACTTAGGGCGCGGCGGTAGCGGGCAAGGGTTGTTACCAGGAGCACGCAAACCCAGCTAGTGAGTAAACTGGAAAGGCACTCGCGCCGCGACTTCATCCAAAGAAGCGCGGTAAGAAGCGCGGCGGGGGTTAGCGATCAGGAGGATAAGTGAACTCTAAGTTAACTCGAATGTTTGCCGTTGCCGGCGTTCTGCTGCTGGCGACTTTGCCGGGGTTAAGCCAGCGCGCCAAGGAACCTGTTGCGAAGCCACCGGAGCACGGGCCGGTGGCCGTTAAAAAGGCGAAGCCCACACCGGCGGGATATCAGGATAAGGCGGGGCATCCGAATGCGCCGCACGTCCACACGAACGGCAAGTGGATCGGGCACGATACCGGACCTAACGACCCGCATTATCACCTTGACCATCCGTGGGAGCACGGGCACTTCACGGGAGGATTCGGCCCCAGCCACCAGTTCCGCCTGGTAGGCGGAGGTCCGGATCGATTCTGGTTTGGCGGCTTCTACTTTAGTGTTGCGCCCTACGATGTCGGATTCTGCACCGGCTGGCTCTGGGATTCGGATCAAGTCGTGATCTACGAAGATCCCGACCACCCTGGCTGGTATCTGGCCTTCAACGTGAGGCTGGGAACCTACGTTCACGTGATGTATTTGGGCAACGGCTGAGACAAAAAGCTGTCAGCCATCAGCGGTCGGCTTTCAGCCGCACTCGATCAACTCATAGTTGATCGCTGATGGCGCTGTTACCCGTCGAAAGGCCTGCGCGGCGAGCCGCCACCAAAGGAAGCGGTCTTCGCCGGGCTTCCAGGCGCTCCGCAGCGGCCGGAATTTGTCCGTCGTTACCGTTGCGCAGGAGCCGAAGCGGCCGGCGCAGCCCCGTTGCTTCCTATCACCGGCACTGGCAGCCCGTTTGGCGACTGCGGATTCTTTGCCGTCATGTCAGCCAAGGCCGGCAATTGCTGGATGTTCCACCCGCCGCCCAAGCCCTCCGCTAGCTGCACGCTCGCCGTCATCTGGCGCAGCTCGATGCTGATCTGCGTCAATTGACTGGTCAGCAATGCGGTTTGCGCCGTGATCACGTTCAGATAGCTGTCCACTCCGCCGGTGTAGCGCACCATGGCCAGGTCGAGCGTCTTTTGCGCCGTTTTCACCGCTGTCTCCTGCTCACCGCGTTCCTGCGCCAGAACCCGCAGCGCCGAGAGGTTGTCTTCCACGTTTTGAAACGCGGTCAGCACAGTCTGCCGGTAATTGGCGACGGCGCCATCGTAGATGGCTATCGCTTGCGCGGTCACCGCCTGGCGGCCGCCCACCTCGAACAGCGTCTGGGCCAGTTGCGGCCCGACAGACCACACCCGCGCCGGCCAGGTGAACCAGTTCACCAGGCTGGAACCCGTCAGGCCGGCCGCCGCGCTCAGCGTCAGCGTGGGATAGAACGCCGATTTCGCGATTCCAATTTCGGCGTTGGCGGCGGCAATGCGGCGTTCCGCGGCTGCGATGTCCGGCCGCCGCTCAAGCAGTTCCGACGGGATCCCGACCGGTATCGGCGGAGGAATTGAATGGAAGGGCGCCACCGCGAGCTCGAAGTTCGCAGGGGTCTTGCCTATCAGCACGGCAATCGCATGTTCATACTGCGACCGCGCCACCCCGACATCGGTGGCCTGGGCAATCGTGGAATCCAACTGCGTCTCGGCCTCGGAAACATCCTCTTCCGAAGCAATGCCGCCATCAAAGCGCACGCTGGTCAAGCGAGTGTTATCGCGATAAGCCGCCACGGTTGCATCCAGCAAGTGTTTCTGGTCGTCGAGCGATCGAACTTCGTAATAGTCAACCGCTAGCTCCGACTGCAGCGTAAGCAAGGAGGCAGCCAGGTCGCCGGCGCTCGCCTGGGCCTGAAGGGCGTTCTCCGCGACAGTATTATGAAGGCGCCCGAAAAGATCCGGCTGCCAGGTAGCGTCGAACGGCAGCGAAAAAGTGTTGAGGGCCGGGGATGTAGTTGGCTGGCCGGGGCGAGCCGGGTACGGCGAGGAACGCGAGTTCGAGTAGGAGGGGCTGGTGGTGATGGATGGATACAGTTGGGCGCGCGCCTGCAGCGTCAGCGCCCTGGCCTGGCGAAATGTCGCTTCGGCCTGGGCGATAGTATAGTTCGCGTTCTTAACCTGCTCCTCGAGCGCGGCGAGATCGCGGTCCTGATACAAATCCCACCAGTTCACGCTGATCTGATCGTCTTTCGGCGCCGCCGCGCGCCAGCCAGTGCCTTCCTTGTATTCAGTCGGCGCCGCTTCTTTGTAGGCTTGAGGCGCGTTGGGCGGCGGGGGCACATACTTCGGCGTAATGTTGCAGGCGCTGAGGGCACCCAGCAGGGCGGCAATCGCCAGAACCTTTCCTATTTCAAACACTCGCATTTCGCAGTAACTGTTCCCTTTCGTCATCGCTTTCATCAGGCGCCTCGCATGATCCAGTGCTGCAGGTAGCTGGGACAATTCACCAGCTTCACGTCCCTTACCCTCTGGTTGGCAAAGAACCGCGCGGATTTACGATCGATCAGCGTTACCTCGCTCATGTCCAGATAAACTTCCTGCTGCGCCTGCCGCGCGGCGAAAATATCCCGCTCCAGGTCGGCCAGCGCGTCCGCGCCGAACTTCCCGTTCAGCAGCAGCGTCACCGCGCCTCGCCCCGGATCCGGCTCCCGAATGATTTTGTATGGGGTCGACATTGTCGTTCTAAGCGTTCCCCAAAGCATCCGGCGTGCGGCGCGGCGACGGCTTCAAGCTGGCGGCGAGCCGCGACAGAAAGACACGGAATTGATCCATGTAAACGTAAATCACCGGCGTTGTGTATAGCGTCAATACCTGGCTGAGAATCAGGCCGCCTACAATCGTGATGCCCAGCGGCCGTCTTATCTCGGCGCCCGTTCCGTGACCCAGCGCCAGCGGCAGGCCGCCAAACAGCGCCGCCATGGTGGTCATCATAATGGGCCGGAACCGCAGCAGGCAGGCTTCGAACGCCGCTTCCTTGGCGGATTTCTTGTCCCGCCGCTCCACTTCAAGAGCGAAGTCGATCATCATAATCGCGTTCTTCTTGACGATGCCGATCAACAGAATGATTCCGATCAGCGCGATCACGCTCAGCTCGATATGGAACAGGTTGAGCGCGAGCATGGCGCCAACCCCAGCCGAAGGCAGCGTCGAGAGAATCGTGATGGGGTGAATGAAGCTCTCATACAATATGCCGAGCACGATGTAGACGGAAACCAGCGCTGCCAGTATCAGCAGCGGCTCATTCTTGAGCGATGCCTGGAAGGCCTGCGCAGTCCCGGCGAAACTGCCGATGATCGTCGAAGGCATGCCCATTTCGCTTTGCGCCTGGTTGATGATGTCCACGGCCTGGCCAAGCGCCACTCCCGGCGCCAGGTTGAAGGAAAGCGTGACGGCGGGGAATTGACCCTGATGCGCTACGGCGAGTGGCGCCACCGCCGGCCCATAGTGGGTAAACGTGGCCAGCGGCACTTCTCCACCTGTGCTCGACTTCACATAAATGCTGCGCAATCCCATGGGATCCTGCCAGAAAATCGGGTCCACCTCCATCACCACGTGGTACTGGTTTAGCTGCGTGTATGTGGTCGCGATCTGGCGTTGTCCGAATGCCGAATACAAAATCGAGTCAATCGCCGCGGGAGTGATTCCGAGCCGGGCCGCGGTTTGCCGGTCAATGACAAGATTTGCCTGGAGACCCCTGTCCTGCTGATCGGAGTTCAGGTCAGTGAGCTCCCGAACTTTTTTCAGCCGGTTGAGCAACTGCGGAGCCCAATAGTTGAGCTCGTCAAGCTTGTCGCTAGTCAGCGTGTATTGGTATTGCGAGCCGCTCTGGCGCCCTCCCATGCGAACATCCTGGACAGCCTGCAAGAACAGGGTTGCGCCCGGCACCTGGTTCAGCTTGGGGCGAAGGCGTTCGATGATCGTGTCCGCGCTATCGCCATGCCGTTCGCCGAGCGGTTTCAGGGCAATGAAGAAGCGCCCCGTGTTGACGGTCGATCCGCCGCCGCCACCGGTGAATCCGGTTACTGCGCCGACTCCAGGATCTTCATCGACAATTTGCATAAGCCGCAGCAGGCGCCCCCGCATCGCCTGGAACGACGAAACCTGGTCGCCCAGGATTTGGCCATTCAGCCGCCCCGTGTCCTGCTGGGGAAAGAAGCCCTTGGGGATCTTCGAGAACATGTAAACGTTGAGACAGCACGTGGCAATGAAAATCACCGCCGTCACCGCCGAGTAGCGCAGCGCGAAAGCCAGCGTCCCGCGATAGCCACTGAGCAGCATTTGAAAGAGGCGCTCGGTAGCGCGGTAGAGCCAGCCGTGCAGTTGATCGTCTTTCAGCAGCCGCGCGCACATCATGGGCGTAGTCGTCAGGGAAATGACAAGCGAAACCATGATCGTGATCGACAGCACAACCGCGAACTCGCGAAACAGGCGCCCGATGATGCCGCCCATCATCAGAATCGGCGTGAATACGGCCACCAGCGAGATGCTGATGGAAAGCACCGTAAACCCGATTTCCGAAGCGCCCTTGAGCGCGGCAGCCATGGCTCGCATGCCTTGTTCCCGATACCGGGTGATGTTTTCAATCACCACGATGGCGTCATCCACCACAAATCCGGTGGCAATCGTCAGCGCCATCAGTGAGAGGTTGTCGATGCTGTAATGCAACAGATACATGAAGCCAAAAGTCCCGATCAGGGATACGGGTACCGCGACGCTCGGGATCAGCGTCGTTCGCCAGTCCCGCAGGAAAATGAAGACGACGAAAACCACCAGCACAATCGAGATCATCATGGTTCGCTGCACATCGTGAACCGACGCCCGGATCGTGATGGTCTGATCCATCGCCGTTCCCAGGCTGATGCTCGGATTGATGGATGCTTTCATCCGCGGAAACTCCGCCTTGATGCGATCCACGGTGTCGATAATATTGGCGCCCGGCTGACGGAATATCACAAGGAGCGCGGCTCGCTTTCCGTCGGCAAGTCCGCCTGATCGGACGTCTTCGACTGCATCCTGGACGTTGGCTATGTCAGACAGGCGAATGGCGGCTCCGTTGTTGTACCCCACCAGCAGCGGCCGGTAGTCCTTGGCCTTCGTAAGTTGATCGTTAGCGGTGATTTGGAAGCTTCGCCCCTCGCTCTCGAACCAGCCTTTCGGTTCGTTCGAGGTTTCCGCCGCCACCGCCTTCATAACGTCGTCGAGTTGCAAGCCATACGCGTTCACTTGATTCGGATTCAGGTCGATCCGAACCGCGGGCAGTGAGCTGCCGCCCACAAACACCTGGCCGACGCCCTGGAGCTGCGACAGCTTCTGCGCCAGAATTGTCGACCCCACGTCGTAAAGCTGGCCGGGGGAAAGTTTGGGCGAGGTGAGCGAAATGATCATGATCGGCGCGTCAGCCGGGTTCACTTTGCGATAGCTCGGGTTGCCCGGCAAGTCGGTCGGCAGATATCCGCGCGCCGCGTTAATCCCAGCCTGCACGTCTCGCGCGGCGGCATTGATGTCGCGATTCAGATCGAACTGCAGCGTGACACTGGTTGCACCGAGCGTGCTCGACGACGTCATTTCGGTGACGGCCGCGATGCGCCCGAACTGCCGTTCGAGTGGCGTCGCTACCGACGAAGCCATAGTCTCGGGAGCGGCGCCCGGCAGGGCAGCCGAAACCGAGATAGTCGGGAAGTCAACCTGGGGCAAAGGCGAAACCGGCAGCAAGCCGTAAGCCACCGCGCCTGAGAGCGCCACCGCCACGGTGAGCAGCGTGGTAGCTACTGGCCTATGGATAAACGGCGACGAGAGGCTCATGATTCAGCTCCTGCCAGTTCCCCGCTTCTACCCGTCTCGACGCGCGCGCTGCTCTTTCCCCTGAAGCGCCGCGCGATTGAATCGAAAAAGAGATAAATCACCGGCGTCGTGTAGAGCGTCAGGAGCTGGCTCAGCAGCAGGCCGCCAATGATCGAGATACCCAGCGGGCGCCGAAGTTCGGAACCTGTCCCTTGTCCGAAAGCAAGCGGAACCCCGCCCAGCAGCGCCGCCATCGTGGTCATCATGATCGGGCGGAATCGCAGCAGGCACGCCTGGTGGATCGCGTCGTACGGCTCCATGCCTTGAGCGCGCTCGGCCTCGAGCGCAAAGTCGATCATCATGATCGCGTTCTTCTTCACGATGCCGATCAGCAGCACGATGCCGATGATCGCCACCACAGTCAGTTCCTGGTGGCAAATCAACAGCGCGAGAATCGCCCCCACTCCGGCCGAGGGCAGCGTCGAAAGAATCGTGATCGGGTGGATGTAGCTCTCATACAGAACTCCCAGCACCAGGTAGACCGTGACCAAAGCGGCCAGAATCAGGATGGGTTCGTTCGTCAGCGAGGCCTGGAAACTCGCCGCTGTGCCTTGAAATGCGGCCTGCATGGCGGGCGGGAAGTGCGCTTCCTGTTCCGTCTTCTTCACAGCTTCCACCGCCTCACCCAGCGATGCGTTCCCCGCGAGGTTGAACGAGATCGTGGTGGCCGGAAACTGACCCTGGTGGGTGATGGAAATCGGCGCTGAATCCTGCCGAAAAGTCGTGAACGCGCTCATCGGCACTTCGCCGCCGGCGGCCGATCGAATGTATATGTTCTGCAATTGCGTGGGATCGCGCTGGAACGTGGGATTCACTTCCATCACCACGTGATATTGGTTTAGCTGCGTGAAAAGGGTGGCGATCTGCCGCTGCCCGAACGCATCGTACAACGCAGCGTCGATGGCCTGCGCGGTAATGCCCATCCGCGCGGCCGTCTGCCTGTCAAAGACAATGCGCGTGGCCAGCCCGTGCGTCGCCAGGTCGCTCGCCACGTCGGAGAGTTCGGGAAGCTCTTTCAGCTTGTCGACAAAGCTTGCGCCCACGCTCGCCAGTTCGTTCGCGTCCGGGTCTTCCAGCGTGTATTGAAACAGCGTCTTGCTAACGCGGTCCTCGACGCTCAAGTCCTGGATGGGCTGCATGAAAAGCGTGATGCCTTCGACTTTGGCGAGCTGCGGCTGAAGGCGGCGGATAATATCGGTCGCGTTGATCTTGCGCTCTTCGAGAGGCCTCAGGTTGATCTGGATGCGCCCGGTATTCAGCGTCATGTTTGTGCCGTCCACGCCAATGAACGACGACAGACTTTCCACCGCCGGATCTTTCAGGATGATTCCCGCGAGCTGCTTCTGCCGGTTGCCCATTTCTGCGAACGAGATATCCTGATCGGTCTCCGACACACCTTGAATCAAGCCCGTGTCCTGCACCGGGAAGAAACCCTTCGGAATATAGGCGTAAAGGTAGATGGTCAGCACCAGCGTCCCCAGCGCCACCAGCAGCGTGATCGTGCGGAACCTCAACACGAAAGTGAGCGTCTTGCCGTAGAATTTGATGGTTTCCTCGAAAGCCCTTTCCGACAAGCGATAGAAAAGTCCTTGCTTCGCGGCTGGCTTGTGTTTCAGCATCTTGGCGCACAGCATGGGTGTCAGGGTGAGCGACACCACCGCCGACACCAGAATGGTGACGCTTAGCGTGACGGCGAACTCCCGGAACAGGCGGCCCACGATGTCGCCCATGAACAGCAGCGGAATCAGCACCGCGATCAGCGAGATGGTCAGCGAAACAATCGTGAAGCCGATTTCTCCCGCGCCCTTCAGAGCCGCCTGCAATGGCGGCTCGCCTTGCTCGACATAGCGGCTGATGTTCTCGATCATCACAATGGCATCATCCACCACGAAGCCCGTCGAGATGGTCAGCGCCATGAGCGTTAGATTATTCAGGCTGTAGCCCAGCGCGTACATCACGGCAAATGTTCCGACGAGTGACAGCGGCACCGCCACGCTCGGAATCACGGTGGCCGAAAGCGTGCGCAGGAACAGAAAGATCACCATCACCACCAGGCCCACGGTAAGCATAAGCTCGAACTGTACGTCTTCCACCGACGCTCGCACCGTGAGCGTCCGGTCAGTCAGAATCTTTACGTTGACCGAGGAAGGCAAGGTGTTGCGAAGCCGCGGCATCAGCGCCTTGATACTGTCGACAACCTGAATGATGTTGGCGCCGGGCTGCCGCTGGATATTCATAATCACGGCGGGGGTGATGCCGCCTCCTTCTCCGCCCTCCCCCATCCACGCGAGCTGCTTGACGTTCTCCGCGCCATCCAGCACGTTCGCGACATCTTTCAGCATCACCGGCGCCCCATTCTTGAACGCCACAACTACCTCGCGGTAGTCTTTGCTGGTGAGGATCTGATCGTTAGCGCCAATCTGATAAGACTGGTGCGGGCCGTCGAACGAGCCTTTGGCCTGATCCACGCTGGTGGCAATCAGCGAGGTACGAACGTCGTCAAGATTCAGACCGTACGAGGCCAGTTGCATCGGGTTGGTTTGTATCCGCACTGCCGGCTTTTGGCCTCCGCTGATGCTAACCAGGCCAACGCCCGGCAATTGCGAGATCTTCTGCGCCATGCGCGTGTCGGCGTAATCCTCGACCTTCGAAAGCTGCAGCGTTTTCGAAGAAAGCGCCAGGGTTAGAATCGGAGCGTCCGCCGGATTCGTTTTGCTGTATATCGGCGGTGTCGGCAGATCGGGGGGAAGATAGGTTTGGGCTGCGTTGATGGCGGCTTGCACCTCCTGCTCGGCCACATCGATGTTCAAATTCAGCAGAAATTGCAGCGTGATGACGGATGCCCCGGACGCGCTGATCGAGGTCATCTGGTTGAGACCCGGAACTTGCCCGAACTGCTTCTCGAGCGGCGCGGTCACCGCCGAGGCCATCACATCCGGACTTGCTCCAGGGTAGAAGGTCAAACACTGAATAATCGGGTAGTCGACTTCCGGCAGCGCTGAGACGGCCAACTGCTTGTAAGCCACCGCTCCGACCAGCAGAATCGCGATCATCAGCAGCGTGGTCGCCACGGGACGGAGAATGAACGGCTGGGAAGGACTCACTGAGCCGCTCCCTTGCCAGTTGCCTGGTTATGACTTGTGCCATGCCGTCTGGGCGTGGCCGTCGTCTGGGTGGAATCGCCGCCCGCTGCAGGCTGCCCGCCCGCCGCAGGTTGCCCGCCGGCCGCTCCGTGCTTGCCCCGGGCAGCGCCTCCCGCCTGGCGATCAGCGCCGTCTCCCTGCTTGATCGAGATCTTCGACCCATCCTGGAGCTTGTCAAAACCATCCGTCACCACGGTGACGCCCGGCTTCAGGCCGCTTACCGCGGTGGTGATTCCATCGGTGGTTTGCACGTCGACCTGCTGCGAGATCACCGTCTGGTCGGGCTTCACCGTGTAAACGTACGCCATTTGCTCGTTGCGCTGGATCGCCGCGCTCGGCACCAGCGTTGCGTTGTGCAGCGTTCGCACCAGCAGCTTGGCGTTTATAAAATGGTTGGGGAACAGCTTGAGATCCGTATTCGGGAAAATTGCCCTTAATCGAAGCGTCCCGGTGGTGGTGTCGATCTCGTTATCGGTTGTCAGCAATGAGCCGTGCGCGATTTCGGTGAGCTGATCGCGGTCCAACGCTTCCACGGGAAGCGAGTTTCCCGCTCGAAGCTGGCCGGCAACATCGTTTACGTAATCTTCGGCGATGCTGAAGATCACCGTAATCGGCTGCAGTTGCGTAATCACCAGCAATCCGGTCGTATCCGTGGCGTGAACGATATTGCCTGGGTCCACCAGGCGCAGTCCCACGCGGCCCGTGATCGGCGATGTAATCCGCGTGTAATCCAAATTCACTCGCGCGCTGTCGAGCTGGCCCTGATCCAGCTTCACGGTCCCCTGGTCCTGAAGGACGGTCGCCTCCTGGGTATCGAGTTGTTGCTTGGGAATCGCCTTCTGCGTCCATATCATCTTGTATCGATCCAGATCGATCAGCGCGTTCTTGAGAATCGCTTCATCGCGCGCGAGCTGGCCCTCGTTCTGTTCCACCGCCGCCTGGTAGGGGCGTGGATCGATCACCGCGAGCAGGTCTCCCTTCTGCACCATCTGGCCTTCCTTGAAATCGACTTCCATCAGTTGACCGTCCACTCGTGATTTAACGGTCACCGTAGCAATCGGTGTCACGGTCGCAATATTGCTGATGTAGACGCCGATGTCGCCTCGCTTTGCCACCGTCGCCGTCACCGGCACCACGCCGAATCCGCGCCCTCGCCCTCCACCCCTCCCTGCCTTGGTCTGAGCTTGGCCGGTCATCTTCGGTTGCACCACCAGATAAAAGGCCGTCGCCGCGACTGCCAGGAGCAACAAGCCCGCCAGCCAGTACAGGCCCCGGTGTTTTGAACGGGAAGGCGGGCCTCCATCAGACAAATGATTTCCGTTAGGCAGGTCTTCTATAACGCCGGTTCGCGCGGGACGGTCGATTTCGGGTTGCACCTTCAAAGTTTCTTCGATTTGTGTAAAGGTTCGCGTCCGCCAATTGCCAGACCGCGCCCTATGCCATTTGGCAGAGGCGATTTATCGGCGTCCGCTCCGTGACGGTCGCGGTTCGGTGCAGGCCGCCAACAGCAGTGGACCGCGCGCGTCAGCAAGCGGACAGACGCTGTAGTTCAATTCAGTTCCTATTCACACAAATGTAATCAATTTGTCACGCGGCAAGCGTTACTGTGTAATCGTGAACTTGTAGGAATCCCCGCCGAGTGCTCTTATGAAGAAAATCGCTCTTATTGAGGATGACGCCGATCTGTTTGCGCTACTCAAATACAACCTGGAAAAGGAAGGCTTTACGCTTGCCGGCTCCCAAACCGGCAAGGGCGCCATCGAGCTCTGCCGGCGCGAGCGCCCCGACCTCATCCTCCTGGATATTATGCTCCCCGATTCGGATGGCCTCGACATTTGCAAGGGCATCCGGGCGCATTCGGAATTGGCGCATATTCCGGTGATTTTCCTCACTGCTCGAGCCTCGGAAACCGACCGGATTGTCGGCCTGGAGCTGGGCGCCAACGATTACATCGTCAAACCCTTCTTTGTTCGCGAATTGATCGCCCGCATCAAGATCCAGTTCCGAGGCCAAACCGCCGCCGTGCGCGTATTGCGCGCCGGGACGATTGAGCTCGACCGCACCACCTGCCGGGTCAGGCTGGGCTCACAGCCTCTGTCTTTAACCGCCACGGAGTTCCGCCTGCTCGAGTTTCTGATGTCCCGCCCTGGGGTAGTCTTTAGCCGTGAGCAGCTTCTGGACGCGGTTTGGGGTCACGACCGCGCCGTGACCGACCGTACGGTGGATGTCTACGTGCTCCGCCTGCGGCAAAAGATTGAGACCGATCCAGCTAATCCGAACCTGATCCGCTCCGTGCGCGGCTTTGGCTACAGCTTCAACGAGACCGTGCTGCAAGAGGACGCCGAGCGGCCCGCTTTTGCCAGCTAGCCTGCATCTCTCATAAGCCGACTGTGGCACAGCCTTCAGGCTGTGATCGTACGTGTTTTCGCCCTCGTTTTAGTGGCTGTTCTTCTCGGTAATCTGCCGCCCGTACTCGGTTGACACAGATAGCAGGTCGAACATCCGGTAGGCATCCCGCGCAATCCTGCTGATTACATCCTCAGCCTGGCGCTCATCGTTGTCATAGGTCGTCATCACCACCAGCACGAACGGGCGCTCCGGCACGAAAACTATTCCCGCGTCGTTGCGGACCCCGGCCAGCGTCCCTGGTTTGTTGGCGATCTTCACGCTTTCCGGCAGCAAACGGGGCATCCAACTGTCTTTCGTGGTGGTGAGCAAACGGAAGAAGTCTTTGGTCAGCTCAGCGCCAAACAACTTGCCCTGAAAGATGCTTTCGAGCAAAACGCCTATTTGCCGCGGTGTGGCGATATTCTCTCTGCCCTCCTGGGCCGCTTTCAGGTCCATCATCTTGCGTTGCAGTCTGGTCTCACGCGCGCCCAGGCTGTCCAGGAGCTGGTTCACGCGCGAAAATGTCACGCGGTCGATCAGTACGTTGGTCGCGGCGTTATCGCTCACTGCCACCACCATCCCGGCCAGGTCGCGATTGGTCACCATGGTCACGCCCGGCGTCAGGTTCTCCATGATCGCGCTGTCGGCCACAATGTCCTCGCCGCGCACCGTATACCGGTCAGCGAGTCGCGCGTTTCCGGGCTTTCCATCCCGCGCCTGCTGCTCCTGGTGGTAAAGCTCGGCGAGCAACGCCAGTTTGATCGTGCTCGCGGTCGGAAACACTTCGTCGGCGTGGTAAGCCCACTGGCGGCCCGTCTTCAGATCCACGATCAGCACGCCCAGCACGCCGTCAAGCGCACGATCCTCGGCCTGTATCGATTCACCCAGCTTGTCCCACAGCACATCCTCTTTGCGGCTAGCCGTTGTATCGCCAGCTAGCGCCGAAATCGAGAACACCGCAAGAGCCGTGACGCCCAACACCCAACCCGAGACGCGCCTCACTAGTTCCCCCTTCTGTTCCGCCTGACCCCGCGCTGGAGCCGGCCCAAAACCGCTAGCCGAGACGCGACCGTAAGGGAGCGTTCTCAGCCCCTGGCCCCTGGCCCCTGGCCTACGACAAACCCAGCCCAATCGGATCGGCGCCTTTTGACAGCGCATCGATGATGCGCTCACGATCCCGTATGCCAATCGCCATCACCGGCTCCAGCGACACATAGTAAAAGCACGCCGCCGTAAACAAGTCGAAAGTCAGCACGGCGAAGAACGCCGCGTCTTTGCCGGTCGCCCAGCGGGCCAGGAACGCGAGCCCGATCGGGATCGCCATCAGCAGATAGCAAGCGAATAAGATCAATTGCGTCTTGCCGCCTGCCTGCCTCCGAAACGTCTGGTTCGGTTGGACCGCCCGCGGGAACGAGACGCTAGAGTAATTGCCCGCCGCCAGAAAGAAAAAGAACACCACACCGGAAATCAGAATTCCGCCTATAATCGCGCCCACGTCGCTGTGGATCGGCATCACGAAAGAAGCCGACACCACCACCAGCGTTTGGATGCTAATAAAAAATGCCGCCACCAGGTTCTTTGCCAGCAGGACCTGCTTGAATCCGGCCGGGCTGATGTAGTAAAGCTGCGAGGCGCGGCGGTCAAAACCAAAAACATTCCAGATCAATACTTCGCCGCAAATCAACATGCCGTAAGTATTGACGAAGGCAACGTAGTTACTCGCCAGAAAGCTGGCTCCATGCCGGCCAAACGCCATCGGAAAGAAAATCACGACGCTGAAAAAGCACGCCATGCCAAAGAGCACTCGAAATCGGGGCGTCCGCAAAAGCGAGCTCACGTCCTTTTCCACCAGCGCCGCATACGGGTCGGGCAGAAAACCCGAGACGAAGTTAGCGAGCATTTGTATCAAGCCTGGCCTGGACGGCTTCGCAGTTCCCCTCGCCGGCATGCTTTCGCCGCCAGTCTGGCTGAAGTCGAGCCTAAGCGATGCCGCGAATCGGCGCACCGACAGCCACCAGGCAAGAAGCAGCCAGAACATAACCGCTGCCACCGATAGCAAACCGGGGCGGCCCAGCCCGAGTAAAGCGAACTCGTGCCAGGGTGTGCCCGGGCCATCCGCCGCGCGTAGATAATACGGCCTCAAGAACTCGCCGAGCGAGGTGTTGGCCAGCAGCGATGGCACCACGCTCACCGACACAATTAGCAGCATCAACACTTCTCTCAGCCGCTTCCGGCGAAACAGGGTCATCATCCACTCGCGAACTACCAGCGACAAGAACAGATTGAATGGAACATAGAGCAGCAGCAACACCGGCCACCAGCCATGCATTCCCGGATGCGCGAGTAGACCCCAAATCGCGCCAACCAGGAGAATCAGCGATTCCGGCGAAGTGGTGAACCGCAGCATCAATTCCACAACAAACAATGTGCGGGGATGAATCGGATATATCAACAGCTTGTTCAGCTCGAGCGACCAGCCACTCGACATGGTCAGCACAGGAAAAATCTGCCAGAACAAGAGCAGCGCGAGCATTCCGGCGGGAAAGTAAAGCCGCAGCTTATCCATGGACACATACTTCATCCCCTCGGCAAGCACAACCGCGCCGAAGCAGAACAGGCCGTACCAAAGCAGCGTGATCAGCGCGAGCAGAAATGCCCCCAGGCTGGTCCGCGGCAGGTAATTGCGAATGGTCCTGAACTGCGCCCAGACAATCGCCCTGATTTGCTCACTCATAATGTGATTTGTTGGCTCACAGCCACTCCAGGTTTGCGGGCATCGGCTTCGCGCCTACCACGCGCACGAAAATCTCCTCGAGCGATCCCGACCCGTCCTGCGCCTGCGCGCGGAGCTCATCCAGCGTCCCTTCCACCACCACCTTGCCGCGATTGATGATCGCCATTCGATCGCACAAACGCTCCACGACCTCGAGCACGTGCGAAGTGAGGAACACCGTATTGCCGCGACGCGCCTGTTCGAGCAGGATGTCCTTCATCAGCCTCGCCCCTACCGCATCCACGCCCTCAAAAGGCTCATCCATCAGAAACAGCTTGGGCCGATGGATCAGCGCCGCCGCCATGGCTACGCGCTTCCGCATGCCCTTCGAATATTCGCCAACCAGCTTCCCGGTTTCCCGATCCAGCTCGAACAGCCCCAGCAGCTCGGCCGCGCGTTCCTTGGCCACCGGCCGCGCGAGCCCATACATGCGCGCCACAAATTGCAGGTATTCCGCGCCGGTCAGATGATCGAACAGCAAGCTGTCGTCAGGCACGAGGCCGATCTGCTTGCGCACCTCGTACGCCTTTTCCGGCATCGGCATACCCAGAACGCTAATCGACCCTGAGGCCGGCTGCGCCAGACCCACCAGCATGCGGATCGTGGTGGTCTTGCCGGCGCCGTTCGGCCCGAGAAAGCCAAAGAAGCATCCCGCCGGAACGGAAATCGTCAAGCCATCCACGGCAGGTACGCCGTTATATTCCTTTCGCAGTTCGTGGATGTCGATGGCCGGCGTCGAGTTGGGATGCGCGTTCGCATACTGCTCGGCATTCCAGGAAATTGCCGCGCTTCCTGCTGCCGGTTCGAGCTGATGGTCATCCATATTGTTAGTCAGTGTAGCGTGTGCCAGCGCCATCCGCGCGTAGTTGCCAGGCCCTAACGTGGCGCGGGCACTCGTGCCTGCCGCGCCGAGGCTCGTCTCGGCGCTTCCACGCCCGGTGGGGCGGACCCCCTGGTCGCCCATCCCTCAAGGATTCGACTCCGGCCCCGCGTTGAGCGCTGCGAGCAGCGTCCCGGTATCCCGCAAAAGCGCCAGACGCGCGCGCTCCAGGTTGGTGTCCGCGCTGTACCAGGCCAGCCAGCGATCGTTCTCGGACACTCTCGCCTGCTCCACCCGGCTCAGCGGCACTCGCCCTTCCGTCATCTGCGA
>Ga0181537_10000190_pt1 | contig 56811 bp, 50 predicted proteins | sample PEATcosm2014_Bin_39_FD_119765 | JGI IMG/M metagenome (GOLD analysis project Ga0181537, IMG submission 119765) | Peatland microbial communities from MTU Mesocosm Facility, Houghton, MI, USA - PEATcosm2014_Bin23_10_metaG | ecosystem: Environmental > Terrestrial > Soil > Wetlands > Peat | place...
ATGAGGTGCGAGACCGCCATGCAGGGGGTGCTGGCGGATCTGCGGGAAGCCGAAGCGGAAATCGAGCGTATTCGCGCCGAGCAGACGTCGAAGGCGGACGCTCTGGCCGCGATTCAGACGCGCTTCTACGAGGCCGGCGCCGAAGTCACGCGGATCGAGCAGGGCATTCAATTTTCGCGCGAGCTGCGCCAGCGTCAGCGCACGGATCTGGACCAGGCCGAAGCGCAGGTCGCGGAGCTCGGCGGCGTCCTCGAGCGCGACCGCAGCCAGCTCGACGCGCTGTCGCAGGAGCTCTCGACCATGGTGCCCGAGCTCGACGCGGCGCACGCCCGCGAGCTCGCCGCCTCGCAGGCCTTGGATGCCTGCGAGCGCACGCTCGCAGCGTGGCAGCTGACCTCCGACGCGCACGCCCAGGCGACGGCGCTCGCTCAGCGGGAGACGGGCGTCGAGCGCGCGCGCATCGAGCAGCTGGAGAACGAGCAAAGGCGCCTGCTGCTGCAGCGGGAGCGCCAGGAGGCCGAGCGCTCGGCGCTCGCCGAGCTGCAGCCGCCGGTGGCGCTCGACGCGCTGGAGGCGCGCGCGGACGAGGCGCGCGCTGCCGGACAGAAGGCGGCGGCGGAGCTTCAGGAGCTGCTTGCCGAAATCACCGTCACCCGCGATCGGGAGCGCCTGGAATCGCAGACCCTCAACGCCCTGCGCACGCGCTGGCAGGAAGCGCTGGGCAGGCAGGTGTCGACCGAGGCGCTGCAGCACGCGGCGCTCGGCAAGGTCTCGGGCAAGGTCACCGAGTGGCTGAAGTCCAAGTCGCTCGACCGCCAGCCGCGCGTCGCGCAGCAGTTGCGCGTCGACCGCGGCTGGGAGCGCGCCGTGGAGACGGTGCTGGGATCCTACCTCGAGGCCGTTTGCGTCGATGGTCTGGACAGCGTCACCGATTTCCTGGCGAGCTTTGACGGCGGCCATCTGGCCATCGTGAGCACGAGCGCGGCGCCGGCCGCTCCACGCGGTGCGGGCTCGCTGCAGGCGAAAGTGCAGGGCGCAAACGTGCTTGGCTCGGTGCTGTCATCGGTGTACACCGCCGAAACTCTCAGCGATGCGCTGCGTCTGCGCAGCCGCTTGGGCTCGGGCGAATCGGTGGTCACGCGGGACGGAGTATGGCTGGGGCCCGACTGGCTGCGCCTGTCGCGCGACGCCGATCCGCACACCGGCGTGATCGAGCGCGAAGAGACCCTGCGCGAAATCCGCGCGCAGCTCGCCGCGCTCGCGCAGGATGTCGAGGATCTCGAGCACCGCCTGGAGCTCACGCGCGAGCGCGTACGCGATCACGAGGATCGGCGCGACCGCTTTCAGGCGGACGTCAACCGTCTGCATCGCGAACACGTGGACCGGCGCGCCGAGCTCGATTCGGCCCGGGAGCGCAAGGCCGATGCGGCGCGGCGCATGGCGCAGCTCGAGACGGGACTCGCCGACGTGCGCGCCGAGCTCGAGCGCACGGAGACGGACCTGCGCGCGGCGCGCGGGCGGATGGAATCCGCCATCGACAGGCTGGCCGCTCTCGAGCCGCAGCGGGTGGCTCTCGAGCAGGAGCGCGACCGCATGCGCGACCAGACGGCGACGGCCCGCGCGGCGGCGCTGTCGGTGCAGCAGCTGGCACGGGAATTGGCGCTGCAAACCGAGTCGCGGCGCTCATCGCACAGCTCCTTGACGACGACGCTGTCGCGCATCGAGAAGCAGCTGGAAGGACTGCAGGCGCGGCGCAACGAGCTCGCCGGTCAGCTGGCGCAGGGCGAGGCGCCGCTCGCCGCGGCGCAGGCGCAGCTCGAGCAGGCGCTGCGCGTGCGCGCGCAAATCGAGGCTGAGCTTTCGGCGGCGAGGATTGCGAGCGATGAGCTGGATGCGCGGCTGCACGAGCGCGGCGCCGCGCGCGAGGCAGTGGAGCGGCGGGTGGAAGGCGCGCGGGCCAGCCTGGATGAGGCGCGGCTGGCCGCCCAGCAGGTACGGGTGCGCCGTGAAAGCGTCGCCGAGCAACTGGCGGCGACGAATTTCGAGCTGGAGGCGCTGCTTGCGCATCTCGCCGCCGATGCCACCGTCGCAGGCTGGGAGTCGCAGCTGGAGGAGACCAAGGGCAAGATCGAGCGCCTGGGGCAGGTCAATCTCGCGGCCATCGGCGAATTCAAGGAGCAATCCGAGCGCAAGGAGTATCTGGACCGGCAGTGCGGGGATCTGACGGATGCGCTCGAAACTCTCGAGTCGGCGATGCGCAAGATCGACCGCGAGACGCGCACGCGCTTCCAGGATACCTTCGACCGGGTGAACGCCGGGCTCAAGGAGAAATTCCCGCGCCTGTTCGGCGGCGGCCATGCCTACCTCGAGCTCACGGGCGAGGAAGGGGCGGCCTCCGGGGTGTCCGTCATGGCGCGTCCGCCGGGCAAGCGCAACAGCACCATCAGCCAGCTGTCGGGCGGCGAGAAGGCGCTGACCGCCGTGGCGCTGGTGTTCGCGATTTTCGACCTGAACCCGGCGCCTTTTTGCCTGCTCGACGAGGTCGACGCGCCGCTCGATGAGAACAACGTGGGCCGCTTCTGCGACATCGTGCGCGACATGTCTCGCAACGTGCAGTTCATATTCATCACCCACAACAAGAGCACCATGGAGCTGGCATCGCAATTGGTCGGCGTCACCATGAACGAGCCGGGCGTGTCGCGCCTGGTGGCGGTGGACGTCGATGAGGCCGTGCGCATGGCGGCGATGTAGGGCCGGGGAGCCTGCGCGATGGCCGCCGAGCTTCGCTGGATATTGCTGGCCTTGTGCCTGCCGCTGCTCGCCGGCATATGGTGGTGGACGGCGCGCCGCAACGGCCAGGCCGCGGGCGATGCGCAGCTGCGCGAGCCCAATCCTCCGCCCCTCGATCCCCGGCACGGCGAATCCGACGACGATGAGCTGCGGCCGGAGCCCGAGCCGCGGGACTGGGGCGTGTCGCCCTTCGAACCCTTGAACATCCGCACCGCCGAGTTCGACCGCGTTCCGGTGCTCGATGGTCCGATGATGGTTCATGCGGCGCCGCCCCGGCCGAATCCAAGCCCGAGCCCCGTCCCGGTCATCGATAACAGCGACCGGTTCGCCGCCGTGGCGCCGCCAGCGCCCAATGCCGCCGAGCAGCAGAGGATCGTGACCATTCGCGTGTGCGCCGCGGGCGAGGGGCGCTGGCCGGGCGCGCAGTTGCTGGCGGCACTTGAATTGCACGGCCTGGCGTTCGGCCGCTACCAGGTATTTCACCGCAGGCACACGGACGGCCGCAGCCTGTTTTGCGTCGCGAGTCTGGTCGAGCCCGGCACCTTCGATCTCGCCAAGATGGCGGAACAGGAATTTCGCGGCGTCACGCTGTTCGCCGTGGTGCCGGGCCCGCTCCAGCCGCTCGACACGCTCGACGAGCTGTTCGAAACGGCGCGCGGATTGGCCGAGGAATTGTCCGGCATGGTGCAGGATGGGAAGGGAGCGCCGTTGTCGCCGCAGCGCGCGGCTGCGCTGCGCGAGGACATCGCGCACTTTCAGGCTTCGCTGCCTTAGGACCCGACCCGTGTGCGCGCAGAAGACAGGCGGCGCTCCCAAGAGGACCGGCGGCGCCGCCAAGAAGGCGGCGGCGCGCGCCATCGAGCTCAAGGAAACGCTGGAGCGCTACAACTACCGCTACCACGCGCTCGACGATCCGGAGGTGCCGGACGCCGAATACGACCGGCTCATGCTCGAGCTCAAGGCGCTGGAGGCCGAGTTCCCCCGACTGGCGACCCCGGATTCCCCGACGCAGCGCGTGGGAGCGGCCCCCGTTGCCGCATTCGGCGCGGTGAAGCACCGCCTGGCCATGCTGTCCCTGGACAATGCCTTCAGCGAGGAGGAGGTTCGCGACTTCGATCGGCGCATTCGCGAGCGGCTCGGGCTGGAGGAAATCCGCTATTCGGCGGAGCCGAAGCTCGACGGCCTGGCCATCAGCGCCCGCTACGAGAACGGCGGTTTCGTGCAGGGTGCGACGCGGGGCGACGGCGAGACCGGCGAGGACATCACGCTGAACCTGCGCACCATCAAGGCGCTGCCCCTGAAGCTGCGCGCGGATCGGCCACCGCGGGTGCTCGAGGTTCGCGGCGAGGTGTTCATGCCGCTGGCCGGGTTCAAGAAATTCAACGAGGAGGCGACGGCGCGGGGCGAGAAGAGCTTCGTCAACCCGCGCAACGCCGCGGCCGGCAGTCTGCGTCAGCTCGATCCGAGAAACACCGCGGCGCGTCCCCTCGACCTCTTCATCTACGGCCTCGGCATCGTGGAGGGCGGGGAGCTACCCGGACGTCACAGCGAGACCCTGCGGGCGCTGCGCCAGTGGGGATTCAAGATCTGTCCCCAGTCGCGCGTCGTGGAGGGCGCCGACGGCTGCCTGGATTACTACCGGGAGATGGGCGCGCTGCGGCCGAAGCTGCCGTATCAGATCGACGGCGTGGTGTACAAGGTCGACGATCTCGAGCTGCAACGCACCTTGGGTTTCATCTCGCGCGCGCCGCGCTGGGCGGTGGCGCATAAATTTCCGGCCGAAGAGGCTCTCTCGACGGTGCGCGACGTCGAATTCCAGGTGGGCCGCACCGGCGCGCTCACGCCCGTGGCGCGGCTCGAACCGGTGTTCGTGGGCGGCGTCACCGTGAGCAACGCGACCCTGCACAATATGGATGAGCTGGCCCGCAAGGATGTGCGCGTGGGCGATACCGTGGTGATCCGGCGCGCCGGGGACGTGATTCCGGAAGTCGTGAGAGTGCTGCCGGAGCGCAGGGTCGGTGGTGCCGCGCCCGTGGCCCTGCCCCTCGAGTGCCCGGTGTGCGGATCGCCCGTGGTGCGCGAGGCCGCCCAGGCGGTGGCGCGCTGCAGCGGCGGGCGCACATGCGCGGCGCAGCGCCAGGAAGAAATCAAGCACTTTGCCTCGCGCCGCGCGCTCGACATCCAGGGCCTTGGCGACAAGCTGGTCGAGCAGTTGGTGGACCGGGATTGGGTGCGCTCGCCGGCGGATGTGTTCGCGCTGGAGACGGCGCAGCTCTCGACGCTCGAGCGCATGGGCGAGAAGTCCGCGCAGAAGCTCAAGGCGGCCATTGCCGCCGCGAAGCACACGAGTCTGCCGCGGTTTCTGTACGCGCTCGGCATCCGCGATGTGGGCGAGGCGACGGCGCTCGCGCTCGCGCGGCATTTCGGCGACTTGGCGTCGCTGCGCGCGGCGGCGGAAGATGAAATCCAGCGCGTGCCGGACGTGGGTCCGGTGGTTGCGAAGAACGTCGCGGCTTATTTCCGGGATTCGGACAATGCCGCCGTCGTCGACCGGCTGCTCGCCGCCGGCATCGCCTGGCCCGCACCGCCGCCGATCAGTGTCCACACGGAACTCGCGGGGAAGACCTTCGTTCTGACCGGTACGCTCGAGGCGCTGACGCGCGAGGCGGCCGAGGAAGCCATCGTGCGGCTGGGGGGCAAGGTGAGCGGCAGCGTGTCGAAGAAGACCCACTATGTGGTGGCGGGGGCCGAAGCGGGTTCGAAGCTCAAGAAAGCGCAGCAGCTGGGGATCGCGGTGCTCGACGAGGCGGCATTCTTGAAGCTGCTCAAGGCGTCGGAACGGTGACGTCGAGCGGTGTTGCGCGGGGCCTGGCGGGATAGGTCGCTGGGGGCAAACGGGGGACGCAGTTTGCCCCCAGCGACCTATCCCGCCGGGCCGTTCGCATCGGGCCGACGGACATTACCGTGCGGACGGAGCAGCTGCCTTTGGCATCGTGATGTTGAGCGGCACGAGAACTCGCCAGGGAGGCCAAGGCCGCGGTCCGGCAACTGCCGCTCGTTGCCGGACAGCGGCCTTGGCCCGCCGGGCGAATCCTAGACACCCGTTCGACAATCATTGCGCCCGAGGTAGCGAATCCTGTGACTCGGCTACCCCGCGGCGCCTGCCGCCGTTAAACGGTCTTCTTCTCGATCTTGGCGTTCTTCTTCAGGTTTTCGATGTAGTCCTGGAATTTCTTCTGCATGATGCCGTTGGTCAGCTGACCCTTGAACTGGTCGAACGGCGCATCGCGGGTATCCGTGAGCAGGATGATGTGCCAGCCGTACTGGGTCTGCACCGGATCGGAGGTGATCTCGCCCTTCTTCAGCGATTTGACCGCGTCGCCAAACGGCTTGACCATGCGAGCCGTCGTGAACCAACCAAGGTCGCCGCCATTCGCCTTCGAATTGTCGGTGGATTCGGCTTTGGCGACGTCTTCGAACTTCGCTCCGGCCTTGATCTTCTTGATGAGCTGCTGGGCCTTTTCCTTGGTCGGCACCAAGATGTGCGACGCGTGATACTCCGTCTTGTCCGTGGCGGCGTCGTACGCGGCATGCAGTTCCTGGTCCGACGGCTCGTTGGTCTTCACGTACTTCTGCGCGGCGGCGTCGGCCAAAATCTGCGTGCGCAAGAGAGCGATGCGCGTGGCCACGTCAGGATCCTTCTCCAGCCCGTCTTTCTCGGCCTGCTCGGCGATGAGCTGCATGTTGATCATCTGATCGAGGACCTGATTCTTCTCCTCCGCGGTCACGTCGGTCAGCGGCTTGCCGCGCAGCAGACTCTTGAGATAATCATCGTAGGCATCGCGCGAGATGGGCGTGCCGTCGACGATGGCGACCGGCTGTACGGTCGGCTTGTCGGCGGCCGCGGGCGCAGGCGCCGCCGCCTGCTGGCCCTTGCCGCAGGCCGCCAGCAGTACGGTTATCGCTGCCACGGTGGCCATGCGGGACCACTGTGTATTGAAAAATTGCGTCATTTGAATCCTCTACAACTCGAAAAGAGGCCGATGGCCGATATGGCCGGGGGCGCCCGGGGGCCGCAGTTTAGCCGTTACCGGGCGATCTCTCCAATTATCGTGTTCTGACCTGGTAGCGGGCGGCCGCCTAAGGCGGGGACGCCTTTATCGCCAACGCGTGTATGTCGGTCGTCATCAGATCGCCGACGGCGTCGTACACCAGCCGGTGACGCCCGATGGGGGAGACCCCGCGGAAGGCCTCGGCCACGATGGTGATGCGGAAGTGGCTGTGGCCTCCGGCCGCCCCCGCATGGCCCGCATGCAAGTGACTTTCGTCCTCGATGAGCAGCACGGCGGGCGAAAAATGGCTTTCCAGCCGGCGGCGCAGGCGCTGTTCGCGGTCGGCGCCGGGGTCGCTCATGGGCCGGCCGGACCCGGATTCTGCTCCCCTTGCGCGGCCTTGGTCTTGCCGCTCAGCCACAGGACCTGCGGCACCATGAACACCAGCATGGCCACGGTGATGCCGAACACCTTGAAATCGACCCATATGCTCTCGTTGAAGTTCCGCGCGACGTAAATATTGGCCGCCGCCAGCAGGGCAAGCCAGCCCGCCCACAGCAAATTGATCAGCCGCCAGGTGCGCGGCGAGAGGCTTAGCGGCTCGTTGAACACCGACTCCAGCATGCGCCGCGCGAGCGGCTGCCTGCCCAGGACCATGCTGCCGAGAAAGACAGCCGCCGCCAGCGCAAGCAGCACGGTGGGCTTCCACTGGATGAAACGGGCGTCGTGCAGCAGCAGCGTGGCCGAGCCCAGCGTCACCGCCACCGCCGAGGTGACGATGTGCATGGTCTTGAACGTGCCGGTGCGCAGGCGGTGCACCACCAACTGCAGCACACAGACCGCCATCAGCGCGGCCGTGGCCCAGTACAGGCCGAGCAGCTTGAAGCCGACGAAGAAAACGATCAGGGGAGCCCACTCGAGTAGCTGATTCATCCGCGTATCATAGCCGAGGCCATGAGCATCTACCTGCAACTGCATCCGGTGTCGCCGCAGCGGCGCTTCGTGCGCCAAGCGGTGGAGGTGCTGCGCAGCGGCGGGGTCATCGTGTATCCCACGGATTCTTGCTACGCCCTCGGTTGCCACATCGGCGACAAGGCGGCGCTGGAGCGCATCCGCGGTATTCGGCAAACGGATCGCAACCACCATTTCACCTTGGTGTGCCGCGATCTCGCCGAGGTCGGCAAGTACGCCATGGTCGACAATTGGCAGTATCGGCTGCTGCGCGCGCACACGCCCGGACCCTACACGTTTCTGCTCAAGGCATCGCGCGAGACGCCCCGGCGCCTGAAGCACGAACGGCGCGGCACCATCGGCCTGCGCGTTCCGGATCATGCGGTCACCGCCATGCTGCTCGGTGAATTGGGCGAGCCCGTCATGAGTTCGACTCTGCTGCTTCCCGGCGAGGAGTTGCCGCGCACCGACGCCAGGGAGATCTACGAGAAGCTCGAGCGCAGCATCGATCTCGTTCTGGACGGCGGCAATTGCGGACTGATCCCCACCTCGGTGATCGATCTGTCCGGCGACCGCGCCATCGTCGTGCGGGCAGGGCGCGGCGACGTCAGTCCCTTTGCCGACGCCGCAACCGTATAATGCCCGCGCGGGTCCGCAATCGAGCTCGAAATATTCTTAAATAGCGAGTGTAAGCATTGGATTTAAATGATTTTCTTACCAAGATTTCCGAGTATGCCATCCCCGTGCTCTTCGCCATCACCCTGCATGAGGTTGCGCATGGCTGGGCGGCCCGATACTTCGGCGACCGCACCGCCGAGCTGCTCGGGCGCCTGAGCTTGAACCCGCTGCGGCACATCGATCCGGTCGGCACCGTGCTGGTGCCGGGCCTGCTGCTGGTGGTGGGCGGCCCATTGTTCGGCTGGGCCAAGGCGGTGCCGGTGGCGACCGGCGCGTTGCGCAATCCGCGCCGCTCGATGATCCTGGTGGCGCTGGCGGGCCCGGCAGCCAATCTGCTCATGGCCGCGATATGGTGCGGCATACTGGCGGTGATCGCCCGCAGCCGCCTCAACGACACATTGGACTACTGGATCGGGCTCATGGCGCAGGCCGGCATCGTGACCAACGTGTTTCTCGCGGTGTTCAATCTGCTGCCCATTCCGCCGCTCGACGGCGGACGGGTCCTCGCCGGGTTGCTGCCGCCTCGGCTGAGCGCGCGCCTGGAGCGCATCGAGCCGGCGGGCCTCATCATCGTGCTGGGACTCAGCGTGTTCGGGCTGTTCGGCTGGCTGTTCGATCCGGCCTTCCGGATCGTGGGACGGGTCATCTATGCGTTGATGAGACCCTCGGCATGAGCGGTCCGATACAGAATCGGCGCGTGCTGTCGGGCATGCGGCCGACGGGCCAGCTGCATCTCGGCAACTACCATGGCGCGCTCAAGAACTGGATCGAGCTGCAGTACCAGTACGAATGCTACTTCTTCATCGCCGACTGGCATGCGCTGACCACCGGCTACGAGGACACATCCAAGCTCGAGGAGTACGTCTGGAGCATGGCCGTCGACTGGCTGGCGGCGGGCCTGAACCCCGGTGTCGCCACCCTGTTCATCCAATCGAAGGTGCCCGAGCATGCCGAACTGCACCTGCTGCTGTCGATGATCACGCCCTTAGGATGGCTGGAGCGTGTCCCGTCCTATAAGGATCAGCAGGCCCAGCTCGGCGACCGCGACTTGAGCACCTACGGCTTTCTCGGCTATCCATTGCTGCAATCGGCGGATATCTTGCTGTACCGCTCGCAATTTGTGCCGGTGGGGGAAGACCAGGTCGCTCACGTGGAGATCACGCGCGAGGTGGCGCGGCGCTTCAACCATATCTACGGCCGCGAGGTGGGATTCGAACAAAAGGTCGAAAAAGCCATCAAGAGCCTGGGATCACGCAATTCGGCCATGTACCGCACGCTGCGCAAGGAGTTCCAGGAGAAGGGCGATGCGGACGCTCTGGCCAAGGCGCGCGCGCTCGTGGAATCGAACGCGCGCCTGACCGTCGCCGACCGCGATCGCCTGTTCGGGTTTCTCGAGGGCACGGGTATCTCCATCCTGCCGGAACCCGAGGTGCTGCTCACCGCCACCCCCAAGGTGCCGGGATTGGACGGGCGCAAGATGTCGAAGTCCTACGGCAATACCATCGGCTTGCGGGAGGATCCTGATTCGATCGTCAAGAAGCTCAAGGCCATGCAAACGGATCCGGCCCGCGTGCGGCGCACCGATCCTGGCGATCCCGACAAGTGCCCGGTCTGGGATCTGCACAAACTGTATTCAAACGCCGACACTCAGGCGTGGGTGCAAAATGGCTGCCGCACCGCGGGTATCGGCTGTCTTGACTGCAAGGCGCCTCTGATCGAGAAGATCGTGGAGGAGGTCGCCGCGATATCGAAGCGGGCGCAGGAGTTTGAGGAGAATCCCGAACTGGTACGCGGTATCATCGCGGAAGGGTGCGAGCGCGCGCGCGGGGCGGCACGCGATACGCTGGACGCCGTCCGTCAAGCCATGGCCATGAATTATCGTTGATGAAACCTGAACTGACTCTGGTACCCAAGCTTCAGCCGCCGCCGCCTGCGGCAGGCGATGCCAAGCCTGCGCAGGGTGAAATGCCGTTCGCGGTGGTGGAGGGTCAGCCCATCACCGAAATGCCGCGGGATCTATATATCCCGCCGCAGGCGCTCGAGGTTTTTCTCGAGGCCTTCGAGGGGCCGCTCGACATGCTGCTGTACCTGATCCGGCGGCAGAATCTGGACATCCTCGACATTCCGATCGCCGAGATCACGCGCCAGTACATGCGCTACATCGAGCTGATGCAGGTGCTGCAATTGGAACTGGCGGGTGAATACCTGCTGATGGCGGCGACTCTCGCCGAGGTGAAATCGCGCATGCTGCTGCCGCGGGTCGGCAGCGACGAGTCCGCCGAGGAAACGGATCCCCGCGCCGAGCTGGTGCGCCGGCTGCAGGAATACGAGCGCTTCAAGCGCGCCGCGGAAGGCATCGAGCGCATGCCGCGGCTGGAGCGCGACACCTGGGTCGCGTCGGCGGATCTGGCCGACCGCAAGGTGGTGCGCATCCCGCCGCAGGTGACTCTGCAGGAAATGCTGTCCGCGTTTCAAGAGGTGCTGGCGCGCAGCGACATGTTCGCCCATCACCACGTACAGCGCGAACCGCTGTCGGTGCGCCAGCGCATGACCGAGGTGCTGTCGTCGTTGACGGCGAGCGCCTTCGTGGATTTCGTGCAATTGTTCCGCGCCGACGAAGGCCGCCGCGGAGTGACCGTCACCTTCGTCGCCATCCTGGAGCTGCTGCGCGAGGGATTGATCGAAATAGCGCAGGCGGAGGCGTATGCGCCGTTGCATGTCCGCCTCGGCAATCCGGCCCGGCACCTGAAACTGGTGGCCGACGACGGCTCCTGACATACGCGAGTACCCCATGAACGACCACTATGTGAAGAATGTGATTGAGGCGGCGCTGCTCGCCGCCGGTCGCCCGCTGACGATGGACGAGCTGGTGGGCGTGTTCGACGAGCGCGACGGGTCGAACCCCGATGAGGTTCGGGGCGCCCTCGCCGCGCTGACCGCGGACTACGAGACGCGCGGGCTGGAGCTGCTCGAAGTGGCGAGCGGCTATCGGATCCAGATCCGCGCCACCGTCGCCGAGCCGGTTTCCCGCCTGTGGCAGGAGCGCCCGGCCAAGTATTCGCGGGCCTTGCTCGAAACTCTGGCGTTGGTCGCCTACCGGCAACCCATCACGCGCGGCGAAATCGAACAGATCCGCGGTGTCGCGGTGAACCCCAACATCATCAAGACGCTGCTCGAGCGCAACTGGATCCGCGTGGTCGGCCACCGCGACGTTCCGGGCAAGCCGGAACTGCTCGGCACGACGCGGGAGTTCCTCGACTATTTCAGCTTGAAGAAGCTCGATGACCTGCCGACTCTCGCACAGCTCAAGGAGCTGGAGGACTTGCGGGTGCAGCTGACCTTGCCGGGCGCCGGCCCGCAGGTGCTGGCGGCAAGCGATGCCGAGGCGGAGGCCGACACGGAGGGCCGTGCGGCGGATGCCGCCGATGCCGCCGATGCTGCCGATGCCGCCGATGCCGCCGATGCTGCCGATGCTGCCGATGCTGCCGATGATGATGAGGAGGCGGAGCCATCCAGCGCGCAGGAATCGGACGCGGTGTCGGCGCAGCCGCGGGGTCTGGTCGCCAGCGGCGTGCTAGACGACCCGAATTGATGCGGCGCGGACCGCCACGCAAGCAATCGCCGCCGCGAAAAAAAGACGAGCCGCCGACGGAGCGTGTACAGAAGCTGCTGTCGGCGGCCGGCGTCGGCTCGCGCCGCGAGGTGGAGCAGTGGATTCGCGAGGGACGCTTGCGAATCAACGGCGACGTGCCGGCCCTCGGGGCGAAGCTCACGCCGCGCGACCGCATCACATTGGACGGCCGGCCGGTCAGGCTGCACGCGCCGGCGGTCAAGGAACTGCGCGTGCTGCTGTTCCATCGCTCGCCGGGCGAGACCCTCGATCTGAAGGCCGCCACCTCGCGCGCGGCGGAACACCTGAATCTGCCGCGCTCCACCGGCCGCTGGCTCGCGATCCAACCCATGCCGCCGGTCGACGGCGGTCTGGAGATTCTCACCGACGACGGAGCCTGGGCGCACCGCGTATCGCGCGGCGTGCATGCGCTGACCATCGACTATGTGCTGCGGATGCGCGGGCCGCTCGACGATGAACTCGTCCAGGAGTTTCGCGCCGCCACGGATTGCGAGGGCGAGGCGATGCGCATCCTGGAAGCCGAGGCGCAGTACGGCGAGGGATTCAATCACTGGCTGAAGGTCACCGTGCGCGCCACCCGCTCCGCGCAGGTGCGCCACTGGTGGGCGGCGCGCGGCATCATCGTCAGCCGCTTGATGCGCGTGCGGTTCGGGCCCGTGCATCTCTCGCGCGAGCTCCCGCGCGGACACTCACGCGCCATGCTTGCGAGCGAACGCAATGCGTTGATGAACGAGATCGATGCGGCGAAGGCGGCGCGCGAATCTGCCGCTGCGCCGGCGGAGTGACGATGCGTGCCCGGTCTTGAGCGCGGTGATGTTGAGCGGCACGGATAATCGTCCGGCGGGGGAAGCCGCTGCGCGGCAACTGCTTCCCGTTGTCGCGCAGCGGCTTCCCCCGCGGCGCGATGTCGCCCACCGCTACATCACTGCGCCGAGGTGGCCGTGGCCTGCAGCAGCTGCGCCAGGTACTGTTGCCACAGCACCGCCCAGGTATGACTGCCATGCCCGTGCGTCTGATCGGAGGCGGGCAGCAGCACGAAACGGCCGCCCTTGATCCGTTTGATCTCACGCTCCGCGATGCCTAGTTCCGGCGGGTTGATGAAATCGTCGCCCGAGTTGACCTGCGTCAGCGGCGCTTTGATGCTCTCGAGGGCGGCGGAGGGATCGTAATCGCGGGACGCGTTCACCTGGTAGAGCAGGTCGTTGGCATCGAGCTCTTCGAGTTCGCGCTGCATGAATTTTTCCAGGAATTGATCCGCCGCGTCCCGGGTGGGCAGCGCGATCTGCATCTGAATCGGAGCGCTCCCCGCGATCAGCAGCAGTCCGGCCGCGGTGCGCAACGCGTCCATGGGTTCGCTCTTGTATTCGCCCTGAAGCCACTGCGGATCGCTGCGGATCGCTTCCATGAGCAGATTGCGCCACAGGCGGTTGCGGCCGGCGATCTGCACCGGGAGGCAGGCGAGGGGCATCAACGCGTCCATGAAATCCGGGTACGTTTCTGCCCACAGGAACGTATGCATGCAGCCCATCGAAGTCCCCATCACCAGCCGAAGGTGGTCCACCTGCAGGCCTTGGGTCAGCAGGGCGTGCTGTGCAGAGACCATGTCCGCATACGTGTATTGAGGAAAGCGCGCGCGCAAACCGTCGCTGGGTTTGCTCGATTTTCCGTGACCGATCCCGTCCGGCAAAACGATGAAGTAGCGCTCGGCGTCGAGCAGCTGTCCCTTGCCGAACAGCACGCCGGCGAAATGCTCGTTGAGCAGACTGCGGCCGGATCCGCCGGTGCCGTGCATGATCAGCACGGCATTGTTGACCCGGCCGTGCGAGTCGCGCCGCGGCTTGCCAAGAACGGTGTAATGCAAGCGCAATTCCGGCAGCATTTCGCCCGAGGCGAAGTGAAAGTCATGGACGATGTAGTCGCCCTCGATGGGCTTGAGGTCCCCGCCGGAGCCTTCGGCGGCGGCTGCGTGCCGCGCCGGATAGACCAAGAGCGATACCGCGGTCAGCAACGCGGCCAGAGCGGTTCGCGGCGCGCGCGATGAGAACATCTGGCAGGGGCGCATCAGGCGGTTCCACGTGGCGAGGCTACCTGCGCCTCGATGTATCGGCCATCAATACCGCGACTTCGGGCGCTCAGCAAGTACAAGAAGGGTCCGCTCACCGACTGGGGCGTGGGCACGGTGCTCGGATCCTCGGCCGGATAGGCGGCCGCGCGCATCGCGGTGCGCATGCGGCCCGGGTTCACACTGTTCACGCGAATATTCGCCTCGCCCTCCAGTTCCTGGGAGAACAGGCTGCGCACCGACTCCAGCCCCGACTTGGAGACGGCGTAGGCTCCCCAGAACGGCCGCGGGTTGGTCACCACGCCGCTGCTGACGAAGATCACGGAGGCATCCGCGGATTTGCGCAAATTCGGCAGCAGGACCTGCGTCAGGATGAACGGCGCGGTCAGATTCACATGCAGCACCCTGCACCAGGTGGGCACGTCGTACTGTTCGAGCGGCGTGCGGTCCCCCAGCAGCGCGGCGGCATGGACCAGGCCGTCGAGCTTGCCGAATTCGCCGCCGATGGTCTTGGCGAGCTGGTCGTAGTCCACGGCCGTCGCGGCGGCGAGATCCAGCACGGCGATGGCCGGCTGCGGGCCGCCCTGAGCCTGTATTTCATCGTAGACGCGGTCGAGTTTGCCGCCGTTGCGGCCGCACAAGATGACGCTGGCGCCCGCCCGGGCGCATTCGCAGGCCAGCGCGCGGCCGAGGCCGCTGCCCGCGCCGGTGATCAAGATGGTCCTTCCCTCCAGCAAACCGGCTTCGGGCGTGAATTGCGAGGGGATCATGGGTTGCTCCGATGGTTATCGAGGGCGCGCCGCGCCGCCGACCAGGCGCGCAGCATATCCTTAAACCGACGCCGCTCGGGCGCCGCGCTGCCGTTCAGCCGCGACTTCCCGAGTGCCGCCAATACCAGCAAGTGCCGCTGCCGCCCGCGCTCCGCACCCGTCAGCTCCCGCTCGGCGCCATCGAAGTAGCGCATGCCGCGCTCGCGCGCACTTTCAAGGTACCGCGCCAGATGCGGCGGCGGCGCGGCGAGCGCGAGATCGCCGTTGTCGATGCCCGCCGCCAGAAGCTCGTCGACGGCGAACGGCACGCGCCCGACCCGCGCGTCGCGCCGATATTCGCGCAGGGCCTTCGACAGGTAGTTCCCCGCGGCGAGGGCCCCGGTGCAGCGGCGCAGCGCGGCCTCGTCGGCGACGACGGCCGCGAGCTGCGATGCCAGCACCAAGGGGCCGCCCCACAGGGCCTGCGATTGCGGCTCGAGATCGGCGCCGCGCTCCAAGGGCACGCCGCCCACCTGAGCCGACGCGGCACCCACCGCGGCAAGCAGGGGCGTGAAATCGACTTTGGCCGCGCGGGGCAGGCCGGCGAGGTAGGCGCTGATGGGATGGATCGCCGAGCCCTGCTCGAGCCGCTGCACCTCTTCGCGCCACCAGGCAAGCTTCAGATGCGCGACGCCCGCGTCGACTGCCGGATCCATCAGAGCCTGCCACTCCGCGCCCAGCGCGTAGATGCCGAGCAGGGGCGCACGCAGCGGCGGCGCGGCGAACAGCCAGCTCCAGTAGCGCGCCGTGCCGGGCGGCACCGCGCGCGCCCGGTAGGTCTCATCCAGCGGTTTCAGAATCGGCCTCGCCGGATGGCTCGCTGCCGCGCGGGACGCGCGTCAGCGTCGCCACGGGCTCGAGCGGCTCGATGTCGCGGGTCACTCGCAGGCCGAGCCCTTCGAAGCGGCGCGCGGCGGGCAACACCTGCTGTTCGAGCGAACCCACCGCCTTGTTGAACCAATCGACGCTGTTGCCGAGTGATTTACCCAGCCTGGCGAGATGTTCGCTGAACACCGCCAGGCGTTTGTACAGATCCTCGCCGAGGCCGCGAATTTCCGCGGCGTTCTCGGCCAGAAGCGCCTGCTTCCAGCCGTGCGACACGACTTTCAGCAGCGCGATCAGGCTGGTGGGGGTGGCGAGCATGACGTTTTGCCGCATCGAATCGTCCACCAAGCCCGGATTCTCCTGCAGCGCCGCCGACAAGAATTGATCGCCGGGCAGGAACAGGACGACGAAGTCCGGACTGCGCTCGAACTGCGACCAATATTGCTTCGAGGACAGCTCCCGGACCCGCGCGCCGACGATTTGCGCATGGCGGCGCAGCTGCGAGCCGCGTTCCTCGTCATCCTGCGCTTCGACCGCGGCCAGATAGGCCTCGAGCGGAGTCTTCACGTCGACGACGATGTCGCGCTGCTCCGGCATGTGCACCACCATGTCGGGCCGGATGGCGCCGCCCTCGGTGGTCAGATGCAGCTGCTCGGTGAAGTCGACGTGCGATGTCATGCCGGACAGCTCGACCAGCCGGCGCAGGGTGATCTCGCCCCATTGTCCGCGCACGTTCGGGCGGCGCAGCGCGCCGACGAGATTGCGCGTTTCGCGCGACAATGAGTGCTGTCCCAGGGCGAGCGCTTCCATCTGCGTCTTGAGGGTGGCGAATGAATCGATGCGGTCGCGCTCGATCGCTTGAATCTGCACCTCGGTCTTGGCCAGCGCCTCGCGAATGGGCTGCACCAGGGACTCGATCGCCGTCTCTCGCTCCTTGAGCGCCTGCGATGCATCGAGCTGCTGGCGCGCGAGCCGTTCGCGCGCCAGCGTCAGAAACACTTCGCTGTTGCTCTTGAGACTGTCGCGCGCGAGCTCGCCGAACACGGCCTGCAATTGTTCGCGCGCCCGCAGCAAGGCCTGCTCGCGCTCGGCGCTCGCGGTCTCCTCGCTCTTCAGCCGCGCCCGCAGCAGCTCCGTCTCGACCGTCAGAGATCGTTCGCGCCGCGCGCGCCACAACAGCGCCGCGAGGGCGCCGATCGCGGCGCCCACCAGCAAGGCCGGCCAGACCATGGCGCCGCTCATGCACGGCCGCTGGCATCGAGCCAGGCCAGGAGATCCCGGGCCTCCTGCAGATAGCCGTCGCCGCCCCATGCGGTGGAATTCTCGTCCTCGCGCAGGTACCCATAGTTCGCGACCAGCGCCGCCATCCCGGCGGCGTGCGCCGCCTGCACATCGCGCTCCGCGTCGCCCACGTAGATGCACTCTGCCGCGGGCACTCCGGCGAGCTTCGCGGCGTGCAGCAGGGGCAGGGGGTGGGGCTTGCGCTCGGCGAGGGTATCCCCGCTCACCACGCAGGCGAAGCGCGCGCGCAGTCCCAGCTCCTCGAGCAGCGGCTCGCTGAGCCACGCCGGCTTGTTGGTGACGATTCCCGACTTCAAACGGCGCCCATCGAGACTGTCGAGTACCTGGTCCATGCCGGGAAAGAGCCGCGTGCCTCGACTCAGCGCGCCGCGGTACAGCTCCAGGAAACGTCCGCGCAATGCGGCCGCGGCGGCGTCGTCCGCGTCCGGAAAGCCGGTTTTCACGACTCGCGCGGCGCCGTGGCTCACCGCGGCGCGCACCGCCTCGTAGGGCACGGGCGCCAGGCCTTCTTCGCGCCGCAGCGCATTGAGCGCGCCGGCCATGTCGGGGGCGGTGTCGAGCAAGGTACCGTCCAGGTCGAACAAGACCGCTTTCAAGGGCCGGCTCATGAGATGGGCCGCGAGAAATGCGCCAGGTAATTGACGCTCGTGTCGGGCGCGAGCCGGAACGAGCGAGTGAATGGATTGTAGGTGATCCCCGTCAGGTCGCAGAGCTCGAGGCCCGCCGCGCGCCCCCACCGGGCGAGCTCCGATGGGCGGATGAATTTCAAATACTCGTGCGTGCCGCGCGGCAAGACTCGCGCGACATATTCGGCCCCCACGATGGCCACCGCAAAGGCGAGCGGATTGCGGTTGAGCGTGGAGACGATGACATCGCCGCCGGGCTTCGCGAGCGCGGCCAGCGCCCCGATGCTCGCGGCCGGGTCGGGCACGTGCTCCAGCATTTCCATGCAGGTCACGAGATCAAAGGCGGCGGGCCGCTGCAGCGCGAGCTCTTCCGCCGCCGCCAAACGGTATTCGGCGGGGACCTGCCCTTCGAGCGCGTGCAGTTCGGCGACGTCGAGCACGGCCTGCGACAAATCGATGCCGAGCACCCGCGCGCCGGCGCGCGCCATGGCCTCGGACAGAATGCCCCCGCCGCAACCGACGTCGAGCACCTGCCGATCGGGCAGGCTCACGGCGCGTTCGACGTACTGCAGGCGCAGGGGATTGAGGTCGTGCAGGGGCTTGGACGGACCCTTGGGATCCCACCAACTCTGCGCGAGCGCGGTGAACTTCGCGAGTTCCGCCGGATCGGCATTGTGAGACGCATGCATGGGCTCATCCTCCGAGTTTGCGCCGCGCGGCGGCGCCATTGACGCGCTCGGTCACGGCGCTCCAATCCAGGCGCGTGAACGCTCCATCCGAGAGCAGCTGGCGGCCCGCCACCCAGACATCGCTCACGATGTCGCGGCCGCCGCAGAACACCAATTGTCCGACCGGGTCGCCGGCGGGCTGGGTGGCGGGCCTGCCGAGATCGGCGCAGCACATATCCGCCCATTTCTTAGGCTCGAGCGTCCCGGTGTCCGCCTCCAGACCCAACGCGGCGGCGCCGCCCCGGGTTGCGATCGCGAGCGCCTGCCATGCACGGTCGTCGGGGCCGCAGCCCTTCGGCGCGCAAGACAGCGCGAGCGCAAGCAGTTTCATCTCGCCCCACACACCGTAGTCATGATAGAGCGCGCCGGCCCCGCTGCCTACGCAGAGACGAATGTCGGATCCGGCGATTGCGGCGGCGGGCGGCAGGACGCCGCGCTCCCTCAGGCTCGACTGCGGACAGAGGCTGATGGAGATGCCGGTCCGTCGCGCGAGTTCGATGTCTGCCTCCGTGGCGAGGGTCATGTGGACGGCGTTCAGGGCCGGGGTCAGCAACCCCAAATCCCAGAGGCGATCCAGGGGGCGCCGGCCGTGAATCGCCAGCGACTGCGCGATCTCCGTCTCCGATGCGTGCAGGTCGATGACGATCCCCGCGTCGAGTTCATCGGCCAGGGTGGCGACGCGCGTGAACGTGGCGTCGCTCACGTGCTCCGGCGCCGCCGGCGCGAAGGCGGTAGATACCAGTGGATGATCCTTGTATTCGTCGCGCACACGAAGCGCGCGGGTCAGGTACTCCGCGCCGGATTGCGCCCAGGCGCTTGGTTGCTCGGCCACCGGCAGGCCGATGACCGCCCGCATTCCCTGCTCCCCGGCAATGCGGGCGGTCTGGTCGGGGAAGTAGCCGCGGTCGGCGAAACAGGTGATCCCCGATCGCAGCATCTCCGCGAGCGCCGCCATCAGACCGTCGCGCACGCCGATCGCGGCGAACAACGATTGGGCGGCATGCGTGGCGGCGTTCACCATGCCGGGCATCAGCACATGGTCGGGCCGCCGCACCTGCACCGTTGCCGCGTAGCGCGCGGCCGCGGCCGCGCTCGGCAAGAGATCGAGAATCCGGCCATCGCGCACCACCAAGGTGTGATTCTCGAGGACCGCGCCGGGCGCGGTCATGGGCACGATCCAACGGGCCTCGATGCAAAGATCGGCAAGAACGGCAGGCATTGCCCAGTATATCGGCTAATCCGCGCCGCGGCCTCGGGGACCCGCTCGGGGACCCTCGAAGAGGCGGTTTCCAAGTCTCCTCGGGACGGTGATTTGTGCTAGAATTGCGCCCATGTTGAGACCAGGTCTCGCCTCCTTTAAACCCGTTTAGAAAAGCCGCGAAGGCTTCACCGGACTCTCGCAAATGGCCGAGATCGCTCGCGAAATATTGCCCGTAAATCTCGAGGACGAGATGCGTAAATCCTATCTGGATTACGCCATGAGCGTCATCGTGGGCCGGGCCCTGCCCGATGTGCGCGACGGCCTCAAACCCGTGCACCGGCGCGTGCTATACGCCATGCGCGAACTCGGCAACGACTGGAACAAGGCGTACAAGAAATCGGCGCGCGTCGTGGGCGACGTGATCGGCAAGTATCATCCGCACGGCGACGCCTCGGTGTACGACGCCATCGTGCGCATGGCGCAGGAATTCTCGATGCGCTACCTGCTGGTCGACGGGCAGGGAAATTTCGGCTCCGTGGACGGCGATCCGCCCGCCGCCATGCGCTACACCGAAGTGCGCATGTCCCGATTGGCCGGCGAGCTGCTCGCCGACATCGACAAGGAAACGGTCGATTTCAACCCGAATTACGACGAGTCCGAAAGCGAGCCCGCCGTCCTGCCGGCGCGCATCCCGAACCTGCTGATCAATGGATCTTCAGGGATAGCCGTGGGCATGGCGACCAACATTCCGCCGCACAATCTGACCGAGATCATCACGGCCTGCATCGCCCTCATCGAGAACCCCGAGATCACCCTCGCACAGCTCATGCAGATCGTTCCCGGCCCGGATTTCCCGACCGCGGGCCTGATCAACGGCGCGCAGGAAATCGTCGCGGCCTACAAGACCGGGCGCGGGCGGCTGCACGTGCGCGCGCGCACCCACATCGAGGACGTGGGCAAGGGCGACCGGCAGGCGATCATCATCACCGAGTTGCCCTACCAGGTTAACAAGGCGCGATTGATAGAACGCATCGCCGATCTGGTGCGCGACAAGCTCATCGACGGCATCGCCTCGGACGGACTGCGCGACGAGTCCGACAAGGATGGCATGCGCGTGGTGATCGAACTGAGGCGCGGCGAGGTGCCGGAGATCCTGCTGAACAATCTGTATGCGCAGACCACCATGGAGCAGGTGTTCGGCATCAACATGGTGGCGCTGGTCGACGGACAGCCGCGCCTGCTGAGCCTCAAGGAAATGCTCGATGCCTTCCTGCGGCACCGGCGCGAGGTGGTCACGCGCCGCACGGTGTACGAGCTGCGCAAGGCGCGCGAGCGCGGCCATATCCTCGAAGGGCTCGCGATCGCGCTCGCGAACATCGATGAGATCATCGCGGCGATCAAGGCCTCGCCTTCGCCCGCCGAGGCGAAGGTGGCGTTGACCTCGCGGCCGTGGGCTTCGGGCGCGGTGCCCGAAATGCTGGCGCGCGCGGGCGCCATCAGCACGCGGCCCGACGGGGAGATCGCCGCGCTCGGGATCGTCGAGGGCGGCTACCGGCTCACCGATACCCAGGCCCAGGCCATCCTCGAGATGCGCCTGAACCGGCTGACCGGGCTCGAGCAGGACAAGATCCTGGGCGAATTCCAGGAACTGCTGGTGCAGATCCGGGACCTTGCGGATATTTTGGCGCGGCCGGAGCGGCTGCTCGAAGTGATCCGCAACGAGCTCGAATACATCCGCGACACCTTCGGCGACAAGCGGCGCACGGAAATCCTGATCAATCACGAAGACCTCACGACGGAGGATCTGATTTCTCCGGAGGACGTGGTGGTCACCCTGTCGCACGGCGGCTACGCCAAGGCGCAGCCGGTGTCCGATTACCAGGCGCAGCGCCGCGGAGGCCGCGGCAAGGCCGCCACCAGCGTGAAGGACGAAGACTTCGTCGACAAGCTGTTCGTGGCGAACACGCACGATACGCTGCTGTGCTTCTCAGACCACGGCAAGCTGTACTGGCTGAAGGTCTATCAGCTGCCTCAGGCGAGCCGCGGCTCGCGCGGCAAGCCGATCGTCAATCTGCTGCCGCTGCAGCAAGGCGAGCGCATCAGCGCCATGCTGTCGATCAAGGATTTCGAGGAAGGCAAGTTCGTCTTCATGGCCACGAGCTCAGGAACCGTGAAGAAGACCTCGCTTGCGCTGTTCTCGCGGCCGCGCGCCAGCGGCATCATCGCCGTGGCGCTCGAGGAGGGCGACAAGCTGGTCGGCGTGGCGATCACCGACGGCACCAAGGACATTCTCCTGTTCACCACCGCCGGCAAGGCGATCCGCTTCATGGAGGAGGAAGTGCGGCCCATGGGCCGCGAGGCGGCGGGCGTGCGCGGCGTGCGATTGACCGACGACAGCCAGGTCAACGCGCTCATCGTGGCCGAACAGGGCTTCATACTCACCGCATCGCAGAACGGATTCGGCAAGCTCACGCCGCTCGATGACTTTCCTCAGCACGGCCGCGGCGGTCAGGGCGTGATCGCACTGCAGATCACCGACCGCAATGGAAGGATGGTGGGGGCTCTGCAGGTGAGCGTGGACGATGAGATCATGCTCATGAGCCAGAACGGCGTCCTGGTGCGTACGCCGGTGAAGGACATCTCGGTGGTGGGCCGCAATACTCAAGGAGTAAGGTTGATCCGGCTGGAGGAGGGCGATCAGCTCTCCGGGCTCGAGCGGATCGACGGCTTGGCGGGCGACGCGGACCCGGTGGACGGAGGCTCCGATCCGATGGACGGCGGCACCGGCGCCGCGGACGAGGATGGCGGTGCCGGCGCGGCGCCGACGGGAGATTCTCCCGCCTCCGACCCTTAAGTCGATGCGCGCCTTCAATTTCTCGCCCGGGCCCGCCGTGCTGCCGCTCGAGGTACTGGAGCAGGCGCGGGACGAGATGCTGGATTGGCGCGGCAGCGGCATGTCGGTGATGGAGGTCAGTCACCGCAGCAAGGCCTTCGAGCAGGTGGCCGCCGAGGCGGAAGCGGACCTGCGCGAGCTGCTGTCGATACCGCGCAACTACCGCGTGCTGTTCCTGCAAGGCGGCGCTTCGGCACAGTTTTCATTCGTGCCCCTGAACCTCGCGGCCGCCCAATCCCCGGCCGACTACATCAACACCGGGCACTGGTCGCAAAAGGCGATCGCCGAGGCGGCGCGCTATTGCCGGGTGCGCTTGGCCGGCGATGCGGGCGGTGATTACACCCGGGTGCCGCCGCAGAGCGAGCTCGAGCTCGAGGCGGATGCGCAGTACGTGCACTACACGCCGAACGAGACCATCAGCGGAGTCGAGTTCGGTTACGTGCCCGACACGCGGGACGTTCCGCTGGTGGCGGACATGTCCTCCAGCATCCTGTCGCGGCCCGTCGATGTGGCGAAGTTCGGGCTGATCTATGCGGGCGCGCAGAAGAACATCGGCCCCTCGGGCTTGACGGTGGTGATCGTGCGCGAGGACCTCCTCGGCCGTGCGCGCGCCGAGACCCCGCAGGTGTTCGATTACCAGGCGGCCGCCGAGCATCAATCCATGCTGAACACGCCGCCGACCTTCGCCTGGTACATGGCGGGCCTGGTGTTCAAGTGGCTGAAGCGGGCGGGCGGATTGGCGGCGGTGGCCGAGCGCAACCGGGTCAAGGCGCAGACTCTGTACGCCGCGCTCGATGCGTCGCAGCTGTACAGGAACAAGGTCGCCAGGGATGCGCGGTCGTGGATGAACGTGACCTTCGTCCTGCGAGATCCGCAGCTGGATGCGGTCTTTCTGGCCGAGGCGGCGGCCGCCGGCTTGCAGGGTCTCAAGGGCCACCGCGTGATGGGCGGCATGCGCGCCAGCATCTACAATGCCATGCCGCTCGCCGGCGTCGAGGCGCTGATCGCGTTCATCCGGGACTTCGAGCGTCGGCACGCGTGAGGTGCGAGCATGGCAAAAGCTAGGAAACCGCGGACCAAGGGCCGCCCGGGCGCGACGCCCACCGCCGCCGGCCTCGCCGACATCCGCAGCGGCATCGACGCCATCGATGCGCAGATTCATGCGCTGCTCAACGAGCGCGCGCGCCTCGCCCAGCGGGTCGGCATCTCCAAGTCCGAATCGGGAAAGGCGGTCGATTTCTACCGTCCCGAACGCGAGGCCGAGGTCCTGAGAATGGCGCTCGAGCGCAATCGGGGGCCGCTGCGCGATGAGGAGATCGCGCGGCTGTTCCGCGAGATCATGTCGGCCTGCCTGGCGCAGCAGGAGCCTCTCAAGGTGGCATTCCTGGGCCCGGAGGGCACGTTCACTCAAGCCGCCGTGATCAAGCATTTTGGCTCCTCGGTGCGGGCGCTGCCGCTGCCGGCGATCGATGAGGTATTCCACGAAGTCGAGGGGGGCATCGCGGACTTCGGCGTGGTGCCGATCGAGAACTCGAGCGAGGGTACGGTCAATCACACGCTCGACATGTTCCTGACGTCCGCGCTCAAGATCTGCGGCGAGGTGGAGCTGCGGATCAATCATCACCTGATGGGAAAAATGAGCGGCATCGACGCCGTGAAGCGCGTGTGCGCCCATCCACAGGCGCTGGCGCAGTGCCGCGCCTGGCTGGACGATCAGCTTCCCGATGTGGAGCGGGCCGCCGTATCCAGCAACGCCGAGGGAGCGCGGCGCGCGCGCGACGAGCGCGGCACGGCGGCGATCGCCAGCCGCGCGGCCGCCGAAATCTACGGGCTCACGCTGCTCGCGAACGACATCGAGGACCGGCAGGACAACACCACCCGGTTCCTGGTGGTGGGGCGCAAGTTGTTCAGCGCCAGCGGCGTCGACCGCACCACGCTGTTGGTGTCGGGCGCAGACACCGATGATCCCGGGGCGCTGTTCCGGCTGCTCGAGCCGCTCGCCGAGCATCGGGTCAACATGACGCGCATCGAGTCGCGTCCGTCGCGCAAGCGCAAGTGGGACTACGTGTTCTTCATCGACGTCGAAGGGCATGTGAGCGATCCGCCGGTCGCCACGGCTCTCGCCGCGCTCGAGAAGCGCGCCTCCCTGTTCAAGGTGCTGGGCTCGTATCCGCGGGCCGTGCTCTGATGCGGACCGACGCCCCGCGCAAGTTCGAGGCGCATCCCGGGTCCGGCGTGTCGGGAGCCGTTGCGGTTCCCGGGGACAAGTCCATTTCGCACCGCGCGCTGATGCTGTCCGGCATCGCGGTGGGCTCGAGCGAGGTGCGCGGCTTTCTGGCGAGCGAGGACTGCCTGGCCACCCTGGCGGCGATGCGCGCCCTGGGCGTGCCCATCGAGCAGCCCGCCTCCACGCAGGTGCTGATTCGCGGCGTGGGCCTGCACGGCCTGTGCGATGCGGGCCGTCCCTTGGACATGGGCAATGCGGGCACGGCCATGCGTCTGTTCACCGGACTTTTGTCGGCGCAGGCCTTCGATTCGCGGCTGATCGGCGACGCCTCGCTCATGCAGCGCCCGATGGAGCGGGTCGCGAAACCGCTGCGCGAGATGGGGGCCGATGTGCGCACCCACGGCGGCACACCGCCGGTCGACATCGGCGGCGGACACGCCCTTCACGGCATCGAGTACCGCATGCCGGTGGCGAGCGCCCAGGTAAAATCGGCGGTTCTGCTGGCTGCGCTGTATGCCGACGTCCCCACCACCGTGGTGGCACCGCATGTCAACCGCGACCATAGCGAGCGCATGCTGCGCAGCTGCGGCGTGCGCGTGGACATCGATGGGCTTCGCACCACACTGCACCCGCCGCGGGAGCTGGCGAGCCTGCGGCTCGAGGTGCCCGGCGATTTCTCGTCGGCCGCCTTCTTCATCGTGGCGGGATTGCTGGATGCGGCGCCCGCGGGCCTTACGATTCGCAACGTCGGATTGAATCCCACCCGCACGGGCCTGCTCGATATTCTGCGCAGCATGGGCGCGGATATCGAGGTGCTGAACCCGCGCGACAGCGGTGCCGAGCCGGTGGCGGATCTTGCGGTGAGGAAGTCGGCGTTGAGCGGCATCGCCGTGCCCGCGGACCTGGTGGCGCTGGCCATCGATGAGATTCCGGTGCTGTTCATCGCGGCCGCCTGCGCGGCCGGCGAAACCGTGGTGACGGGAGCCGATGAGCTGCGTGTGAAGGAGAGCGACCGGATCGCCGCCATGAGCGCCGGTTTCAAGGCCCTGGGCGTGGCCCACCAGGTACTGCCGGACGGCATGCGAATCGAGGGCCGCGCCGACGGCCCGGCGTTCAGCGGCGGCCAAATCGACAGCTTCGGCGATCATCGGATTGCCATGTCCTTTGCCGTCGCCAGCCTGCGGGCCGCCGGCTCCATATCGATCCGCGACGTGGCGAACGTCGCCACGTCGTTTCCGGGGTTCGTCGGGCTCGCCCGCTCGGTGGGCCTCGATGTTGACGAATCTGCCGCCTAGGACAGGATCTTAAGGACAGGCATTGAACACCGTGCGAGTCATGACCATTGATGGCCCTTCGGGGTCCGGCAAGGGCACGGTCAGCCGCGCCGCCGCACGGGCGCTCGGCTGGGCCCTGCTCGATAGTGGTGCGCTGTATCGGCTGGTCGCCCTGGCGGGCCGTCGGGCCGGGGTCAGCCTGGAGGACGGGCCTGGGCTTGCCCGCATTGCCCAAGTGTCCGATATCCGCTTCGGATCGGACGAGCATGGCGAGGAAGCGGTCTGGCTCGACGGGGCACAGGTGACGAATGCCATCCGGACCGAGGCTGCGGGCAGTGACGCCTCCAAGGTCGCCGCCCTGGGTGAGGTCCGCGCGGCGCTCCTGGAGCGCCAGAGGCGCTTTGCCGTGCCCCCGGGACTGGTCGCGGACGGGCGCGATATGGGGACCGTGGTGTTCCCCCAGGCGGAGGTTAAGATTTTCCTCACGGCGAGCGCCGAGGAGCGGGCCTCGAGGCGCCATAAGCAGTTGAAAGAAAAGGGGGTTGCTGCTACCCTTGCCGCCCTTTCGCTGGAGATAGCGGAGCGCGATCTGCGCGATACGAAGCGCGCGATTTCACCGCTCGTCCCCAGCGCCGACGCGCTGCTGCTCGATACCACGGGGATGTCCGTCGAGGCAGTGGTGGAACGCGTCCTGGGAGTGGCCCGCGAGCGTCTGTCGAGCGGGAAATGATGGGTGGGCGACGGTAGGAAATCGGCTGCGGCTTTCATGGAACGATGGCCGTGATTTTATGGTAACCCCTCGGGCACACAGAACCAGTGCCAGGGAATAGTAAGAGAGAACATGACAGAAAGTTTTGCGGAACTGTTCGAACAGAGCATCGCGAGCCAGCGCATTCGTCCTGGCACCATCCTCAATGGATTGATCGTCGAAGTTGGCCAGGACTACGTCATCGTCAACGTCGGATTGAAATCCGAGGCGGTAATCCCTTCAGACCAATTCAAGAACGAAAAAGGTGAAATCGAGGTCGTCGTCGGCGAAACGGTCGAAGTCGCGCTGGACAGCGTCGAGGACGGTTCGGGAGAAACCCGCCTCTCGCGCGAGAAGGCCAAGCGCGCCAGAACGTGGACGCGCCTCGAAACGGCCTTCGAGAAGCAGGAAGTGGTCATCGGCATCATCACGGGCCGGGTCAAGGGCGGTTTCACCGTCGAAATCGACAATGTGCGCGCGTTCCTGCCGGGCTCCCTGGTCGATGTGCGTCCCGTGCGCGATCCGTCGTACCTGGAGAACAAGCCGCTCGAATTCAAGGTGATCAAGCTCGATCAGAAACGCAACAACGTGGTCGTGTCGCGCCGCGCGGTCGTCGAACAGGAATACAGCGCCGAGCGATCCGCGCTGCTGGACAATTTACAGGAAGGCGCGGCGGTCAAGGGCGTGGTGAAGAATCTCACCGATTACGGCGCCTTCGTCGACCTGGGCGGCATCGATGGATTGCTGCACATCACCGACATGGCTTGGAAGCGCGTCAAGCACCCTTCGGAGGTCGTGAAAGTCGGCGAAGAAATCGATGTGCGGATCCTGAAGTTCGACCGCGAGCGCCAGCGCGTGTCGCTGGGCTTGAAGCAGCTCGGGGCGGATCCATGGCAGAACATCGCGCGCCGCTATCCGGCCAACACGCGCCTGTTCGGCAAGGTCACCAACATCGCCGACTACGGCTGCTTCGTCGAGATCGAAGAGGGCGTGGAAGGACTGGTTCATGTCTCGGAGATGGATTGGACCAACAAGAACGTGAATCCCGCCAAGGTGGTGCACGTGGGCCAGGAAGTCGAGGTCATGGTGCTCGACATCGACGAGGAACGCCGGCGCATCAGCCTCGGCGTGAAGCAGTGCAAGACCAATCCATGGAAGGAGTTCGCCGAGAACTACAACCGCGGCGACAAGGTCAGCGGCCAGATCAAATCGATCACCGATTTCGGCATTTTCATCGGACTCGCCGGCGGCATCGATGGATTGGTGCATTTGTCGGACATCTCATGGGATATGCCGGGCGAGGAGGCCGTGCGCAGCTATCAAAAGGCGCAGCAGGTCGATGCCATGGTGCTGTCGATCGATCCGGAGCGCGAGCGCATCAGCTTGGGGATCAAGCAGCTCGCGAAGGATCCCTTCTCCGCGTACATCGCGGAGCACCCGAAGGGCAGCATCGTCACCGGCGTGGTGCGTGAGGTGGACGCGAAAGGCGCGATCATCGATCTGGGCAACGGAGTTGACGGCCAGCTGCGGGCTTCCGATTTGTCGCGCGACCGGGTGGAGGACGCCCGCCTGCTCCTCAAAGTCGGCCAGGAAGTCGAGGCCAAATTCACCGGCGTGGACCGCAAGGGTCGGAGCATCTCGCTGTCGATCAAGGCCAAGGACATCCACGAGGAACAGGAAGCCATGCAGAATTATCGGACCGACTCACCGACCGGAACCACCCTGGGAGATCTGCTCAAAGAGCAAATCTCCGGACAGGATTGAGAGGAGAGACCGGCGCGGCGGGTTGACCGCGGCGCCGGCGCTCTTGAAGTATGCCCAGTGATGCCCACGGATCGATAATGACGAAATCGGAACTCATCGAGATCATTTCGGCCAAGCAGAAGCACCTGCCGGCGAAGGATGTCGAGCTCGCCGTCAAGCAGCTGCTGGAAATCATGAGCGACGCGCTGGCCACGGGCGAGCGGATCGAGATTCGCGGCTTCGGCAGCTTTTCCCTGCATTTCCGGCCGCCGAGACAGGGGCGCAACCCCAAGACCGGAGAGGCCGTCGCCCTCGCCGGCAAACACGTACCGCACTTCAAACCGGGCAAGGACCTGCGAGAGCGGGTCAACGACGGCGCGGATCAGCCGATCCGGGATTGACCCGGCACGTTGAGGCGGTAAGGTGACCGACCTACCGTTGCTGACCTGGGTGCTGGTGATAGCGGCGCTGGTCCTCGGAATCCTCGCCGGACACTTCGGCTGGGGCAAGCGCTGGCCCGCCTCGCTCAGCAAGCTGCATCCCGACTATTTGACCGGGCTCGACTACCTGGTGACCGAGCAGCCCGATCGGGCGCTCGACATGTTCCTGAAGCTGATGGACGCCAACGCCGACACCATCGAGACCCATTTTGCCTTAGGTTCGCTGTACAGGCGCCGCGGCGAAGTGGAGCGCGCCATCCGCATCCATCAGAGCCTGCTGGCGCGCCAGGGACTGGCTCCGGAGCATCGCGAGCAGGCGCTGCTCGCGCTGGCGCAGGACTATCTGCGCGCCGGACTGCTCGATCGGGCGGAGGGATTGTTTCAAGAGGTCAGCCAGGTGCCGCGCCTGCGCGCGAGCGCGCTCGACGCGCTGCGCTTGGTGTACGAGCGGCAGCATGACTGGCAGCAGGCGCTCGGCGCCTATCGGCAGCTGGCGCGCATCGAGGCGGCGCCGCGGCGCAATGTTGCGGCACACTATCTGTGCGAGCTCGCCACGGTCGCCATCGAGCGCGGCGACACGACGGAGGCGCGGCGCCTGCTGCGCGAAGCCCGCGAGGAGACGGCGCCGCTGCCGCGCGCGGCGCTGCTGCGCGCGCAGATCGCCGAGCGCGATGCGCAGCCGCAGCTGGCGGTGCGCCTGCTGCGCCAGGCACTGAAGGAATCGCCGCAGCTGCTGCAGGAGGAGCTGAAGCATCTGCTCGAGCTGGTGGAACCGCAAGCGCGGGATGCGGTGCTCGCCGATCTGGTGGAGCAGGCCGAGGCGCGCGATTTCGGCGAACTGAAGCGCCTGGTGTTTGCCGCGATCGCCGCCGACCTGGTCGACGCCCCGCCGCTGCGCACCTCGATCGAAAAGGTGTTCTCGCAGGACACGACGCTGCAGGCCATGAGCGCGGGGCCCGCGCAGTACGAGCGCGCCGCGCACGAGATCGGAGCACTGCTGGCGCACGCCGAGAAGTATCGGTGCATCGAATGCGGGTTTTCGGGACGCAGTTTTTACTGGCACTGTCCCGCCTGCCATTCCTGGGACAGCTTCGAGGCGTATGCCATCGTAAAACTTCGCTGAAGTGTGAGATTTGTCCGACGGCACTCCGGGGTGAAATCCGTTATGATTTCCGGATGCCACACAAAGCCGTAAAGACAGCCGTGTTCCCCGTCGCGGGGCGCGGCACGAGATTCCTTCCCGTCACCAAGGCGAGCCCGAAGGAAATGCTTCCGGTCGTCGACAAGCCGCTCATCCAGTATGCGGTCGACGAGGCGCTGTCCGCCGGTGCCGAGACTCTGGTTTTCATCACCGGCAGCTCGAAGCGCGCCATCGAGGATCATTTCGACAGCAACCCCGAACTCGAGGCGGTGCTGCAGGCGCAGGGCAAGCAGGAATTGCTCGACACTCTGCGCGGGATTCTGCCGAGCTGGGCTTCGTGCGTATACATTCGCCAGCCGGCTCCGCTCGGGCTCGGGCACGCCGTGCTGTGCGCGAGGCCCGTGGTGGGCGACGCACCCTTCATGGTGCACCTCGCGGATGATTTGATCGACGCCACGGTGCCCTGCCTCAAGCAGATGGTGGAGGTATTTGCCGCCCACGGAGGCAGCGTGCTCGGCGTGCAGAATGTGCCGCCGCAGGGCACGGACAAGTACGGCATCGTGACCCTGGAGCGCAAGGTCGGGCCCCGCATCGGCAAGATGTCGCACATCGTCGAGAAGCCGAAGCCGGACAAAGCGTCGTCCACGCTCGCGGTGGTCGGACGATACTTGCTGACCGCCTCGCTCTTCGACGATCTGGCGAAAATCGGCAAGGGCGCGGGCGGCGAGATCCAGCTCACCGACGGTATCGCCCGGCTGATGGAGCGCGAACCGGTGTACGCCTTCGAATTCGAAGGCAAGCGCTACGACTGCGGCAGCAAGCTGGGATACCTGCAGGCCACCGTGGAGTATGGGTTGAGGCATCCGAGTCTGGGGGGGGATTTCGCGGATTATCTGCGGCAGTTGGTGACCACGCTTACCTAGCTTTGGCGCGGGGATGTTGAGCCGTTTTAGGATCGCCCTGCGCGGGGTAGGCCGCTGCACGGCAGGGAGCTATTCTGAGGATCGCCCTGCGGGGTAGGTCGCTGCACGGCAACGAAAGAACTCATTTGCCGTGCAGCGACCTATCCCGCTGGACGATTGCTCGTACCGGTCAACATCACCACACGCCGAAGATACTGGTCGAGTGTTGGCGAGTGATGTTGCGGCCGACTGGCGCGGATTAGGCCGCGCGGCCACGCATCGCACCGCGCACCTCTCCCCTGGACGGTGATGCACGGCGCTCCAATGCGAACGGCCCGGAGGGATAGGTAGCCTGAAGCCAACTGCACCCCGTGTTGGCTTCAGGCTACCTATCCCACCGAGCCTTGCGACCTGGCGGAACTGCATCCCCATCCGGGGGGCTAGCGGGAACGGCCTCGCTGCTGCCCGAAGCTCCGAGTGCCCGACGCCGCGCCGGCCGGTGCGCGGCGCGAATCGCGCCCGCCGCCGTGGTGGCCTTGACGGCCCTGGCTGTGCGCTGGACGATTGCCCGGACGATCGCCCTGGGAGCGCCCACCCGAACCGCGATTGCCGTGAGAGGGCGCCGGAGGCGCCGACTCGACAATCTTGAACTGCGGTGTGGGCAGGGTTGGAATGCTGCGGCGGAGCACCCGCTCGATGTCGCGCAGAAAACCGGATTCGTCGCTGGACACCAGGGAAATGGCTTCGCCCGCGGCGCCGGCACGGCCGGTGCGGCCGATGCGGTGGACATAGTCCTCCGGCACATTGGGTAATTCGTAGTTCACCACCTGCGGCAGCTCCTTGATGTCGAGCCCGCGTGCGGCGACTTCCGTGGCCACGAGCGCGGTGACCTGTCCGCGCTTGAACATGTCGAGCGCCTTGACGCGCGCGGCCTGGCTCTTGTTGCCGTGGATGGCCGCCGACTGAATGCCTGCGCCCTCGAGCTGCTGCGCCAGGCGATTCGCGCCGTGCTTGGTGCGCGTGAAGATCAGTACCTGGCGCCACTGGCCTTCCTGAATCAGGTGCACCAACAGATGACGCTTGTGCTCCTTCTGCACGCGATAGGCGCGCTGTTCCACCAGTTCGATGGGCGCGTTGCGCGGCGCCACCTGGATCGACAGTGGAGCGTGCAGCAGCCGTTCCGCCAGCGCGCGAATGTCGTCCGAGTAGGTCGCGGAGAACAGCAGGTTCTGCCGCTTCTGGGGCAGCAGCTTGATGATCTTGCGGATGTCGTTGATGAAGCCCATGTCGAGCATGCGGTCGGCTTCGTCGAGCACCAGCACCTGCACCTTGGAGAGATCCGCCACGCGCTGCTGCGCAAGATCGAGCAGGCGGCCCGGAGTGGCGACCAGGATATCGCAGCCGCTGCGCAGGGCGCTGATCTGCGGATTGATGCTCACGCCGCCGAACACCTGGTAGGTGCGCAGCTGCATGTACTTGCCGTAGTCGCGGGCGCTCTGAGCCACTTGCGCGGCAAGCTCGCGGGTGGGCGTCAGGAACAGCGCCCGCGGCGCGCGGCTGCCGCCGTTCGCCTGATCGGCGGCCAGGCGCTGCAGGATCGGCAGCACGAAGCCGGCGGTTTTGCCGGTGCCGGTTTGCGCGCCAGCGAGGACGTCGCGTCCGGCGAGCACCGCCGGAATCGCCTGAATCTGAATGGGAGAAGGCGAGTCGTAGCCCTTGTCGGCCACGGCACGCAGCAATTCGGGCAATAGCCCGAGATCGGAAAATGACATTAAAGAATCCTTGATGAATGGTGGACTCGCACGACAGAAGCAAACGCTTCCGCAGCGGTCAGCAGCGAGGGGAGTAAATCGAGCGTACGTCGATGACGGACCGCGGGCTTAGGGTGGCACTGACCGAGCACCGACCCTGACTTAAGCTGCGGGCACTCTACAGGATTGCAGCGGGTGCGTCCAGGAAGGCAGGTCCAGGAAGGCAGGTCCAGGAAGGCAGGTCCAGGAAGGCAAGTCCGGGAAGCCAAGTCCGGGAAGCCAAGTCCGGGAAGCCAAGTCCGGGAAGGGAGCGATGCTTCACCGTCAGCGCGGGTGAAGCATCGCTCTTTGCGCGGTGATTGCCGAACCTTCAGTTCAGAGTACCGCCCACCGTCCCGGCCGTCGCCGCCGAAGTCGACCCGCCCGAGTGCTGCGCGGCCGCCGCTGCATCGGCGCGCCCCGAGACGTTGTGACTGGCGGCCGGGGCAGTGCCCTTCGACGCCGGCGCTGCGCTCGGCGACTGGGCGGTGGAATCGGCCATGCGCGAGGATCCGCAGATCGAAAAGAGAGTGGCCGCGCACCGCTCGTTGCGCCAAAGAGTGCAGGCGGCCTACTCGGCCGAACTCTCGGAACCCGTGCCACCGCGCCTGGCGGCGGCGGTCAAGGCGGCCGTAGCACCGCCCAAGGTTGTGAATCTGCGCGAGGCGCGCGCGGCAATCGACCGTCACGCGCCGCGTGCACGGGCGCCGCGGGCGCAGTGGCGAACCGCCGGGACGATTGCCGCCAGCCTCATCGCCGGCGTGGGTCTGGGATTCTTCATGTGGGGGCGCACGCAGCCGCTTGCGCGCATCGCCGACGGCGCGCGCATCGCCCGCGGCCGGCTCGCCGCCGCACTGTCGAATCAGCTCGCCGCCGATCAACGGCGCGACTCCACCGTGCAGATCGGGCTCAGCTACCTGGGGAAATCCGGCGATTACTGCCGTACCTTTGAGCTCTCCGGCGCGCTGTCACCCTCCGGCCTCGCGTGCCGCCATGGCGGGGAATGGCAGATTCAGGTCTTGGCCCAGGGTCCGGGTCCGTCCGGGTCCGCCGGCTACCGGACCGCCGGTTCGGCGCTGCCCGCGACGATTCTGAGGTCCGTCGAGGAACAAATCGCCGGAGAGCCCTTGGATCATGCGGGCGAGGAGGCGGCGCGTCAGCGAGGCTGGCTGGCGGCGCCACCCTGACGAGCATCGGCAAGCTTCGGCTTGGGCAGCACGGTTCGCGGATCGACCGCGATATCGCCATCGCGGATCTCGAAATGCACGTGCGGGCCGGTGGAGTGCCCCGTACTGCCGAGCAGGGCAATCAAGGTGCCTTGGGCCACTTGGTCGCCCTGTTTGACCTTGAGCTCGCTGTTGTGCGCATACAGCGAACTGGTCTTGCGGTCATGGCGCAGGATGATCACGTTGCCGTAGCCGCGCAGCCCGTCGCCGGCGTAGATGACTTCGCCGGCGGCGATGGCGTACACCGGTTCGCCAACGTCCGCGGCCATGTCCATGCCCTTGTGCATCTTGCCCCAGCGATCGCCGAATTCCGAACTGACGATGTAGGCATCCAGCGGCCAGCGCAGCGAGCCGGCATAGTGCTCGGGAACCGTGCTGAGCGGCTGGGGCGCGGACCGTGCTGAGCGGCTGGCACGCGGTGTGTTCGGTTGCGCGGGCGTGCCGGCGGGCGCCGGCGCCGGCGCGGCGGCAATGCCCGACTTGTGCAATACGCCGAGCACCGCGGTCTCGCTGTGCTCCCCCGCATCCTGAAATGTTTTCAGCACATCCTTCTCGGCGAGATATTTTTGCATGCGTCCATAGGCCTTCGAGGCGGTCGTCTGCGTTACCTCGACGGCCTTCGTGGAAGCCTGTTTGGTTTTTTGGTACCACTCCTGATCGCCGAACTTCTGATCGACGGTGGCGCATCCCACGAACAGACTGATGCTCAACGCCGCAACGGCGGCAGGCAGGCGCATGCGACGCATTGGAGACATCCTTGACACGGCGGGCTTGGCACGGCGGGACGATTTCATTTCGATTTTGGGCGCAGCTTAGCATGCTGAAAATTATGCTGCCAAAGGGTTGCGATGGCGCTACGCTAACCGGCATGGAAACATCGCCAAACATGGATTCCACCGCCGCCTATACACCGCTCGGACAGTTGACCGCGGCTGCGCGCGAGATCGATGTGCCGTGCCTGTCGGCGTTGCTGGCGATCTTCGTCGGCTGGTTTTTCCTCGATACACTGACGGTGAGCCTGGGCTCGCTGCAGCACGGCGTGCGCTTCTTTGACATATCTTCAGTCATAGCCGATCCGACGCGAATATTTTTCGGCGTCGATGCGCCGCTGCGACGGTGTCTGTTCGTCTTGCTGTTGTTCGCCTGCCTGCTGGCTCCGCTCCTGCCGCACTGGCACCGCTCCCGTCCCGCGTGGGCGGCCTACCTGGCGCCTCTCGCGCTGATGGTGACCTGCGGGGCGCTGTTGTATTCGAGGACATCGGGCGAGTTTTTCGCCTCTCCCGCGGATCCGGGCAGCCTCGGCGGCAGCGTCGTTCGCTTTGCCAATCATCTTGTCCGCCAGGGCAGCGGCTTGATTTCCAGACATGTGTCCATCGGCGCGGGCGGCTATCTGGCCTTCCTGGGCAGCGTGGTTTTGGGTGTGAAGGGGATTGGGCAACTGCGTCGTCATGCGGCCTGAGGAGTACGCCGCCTTCGATGCCACGGGCCTCGCCGCGCTCGTCCATCGCGGGGATGTCACGCCACAGGAACTCACCGAAGCGGCCATCGAGCGGATCGACGCGCTCAATGGCCGCTTGAATGCCGTGGTCGAAACCGGCTACGCGGCCGCCCGCGCGGCCGCCCGCGTGATGCACCCGGGGGCGCCCCTGGCGGGAGTTCCATTTCTCGCCAAGGATATGAACATCGACGTCGCGGGCCTGCACCTAACCTCCTCGTGCCGCTGGCTCGAGGGTCTGCCGCCCGCCACGGCGGATGCGCCGCTGGCGGCACGGTGGCGAAGCGCCGGTTTGTCCATCCTAGGCCGCACCAATACCCCGGAATTTGCCGGCGATTTCGTGACCGAGCCGACGTGGCGCGGATCGACGCAGAACCCATGGGACTACGGCCGAAGCCCCGGCGGATCGAGCGGCGGCGCGGCCGCGGCGGTGGCGTCGGGCATGGTGCCCCTCGCTCACGGCACGGATTCGGGCGGCTCGATCCGGGTTCCGGCCGCCGCGTGCGGTCTCGTCGGATTCAAGCCCAGCCGCGGGCGGGTACCGGTGGGACCCCACCACGATGAATTGGCGGGGGGCCTGGACTGCGAGCATGTGCTGGCGCGCTCGGTGCGCGATTCCGCGCTGATGCTGGACCTCACCCAGGGCCGGGAGCCGGCATCACGTTATCCCATGACTGCTCCCGACCGGCCGTTCGCCGCCGCGGCAAGCGCTCCGGTCGCGTCGCTGCGCATCGGCGTGGTGCTGCTCGCACCCGGCGGCATGGCGCCTGTCGCGGAGATTGGGGCCGCCGTGGAGGAGGCGGCGATGGCGCTGCGGCGAGCCGGACATTCGGTCGAGGATTTCAGATTTCCGGACTCCGCCAACATAGGCGAGCCCGCGGCTTTGGTCTGGATGTCCGCCACCGCCGAGGACATTGATTTTCACCGCGGCCGGGTGGGACGAGATCCACAGCCGTCGGAATTGGAGGCGCTCACGTGGGCATGTGTCGAGCTGGGGCGGCGCCGCAGCGCCGTCGACTATGTGCGCGCGCGACGCGCACTGACGGCGGCCACCCGCGACATGGCCGAGGCGCTCGCGGGAATCGACATGCTGCTCCTGCCGACGACCGCGGATCTGCCCCCGCGCACGGGACAAATCGACGGCCGCACCGAAGCGTTCGATCTTGTCCGTTGGAACCGCGACTCGTATGGCTACGCGCCCTACACGGAGATTTTCAATGTGACTGGGCAGCCCGCCATTTCTCTGCCGCTTGCCGTGTCGCGCGGCGGATTGCCCATGGGGGTGCAGTTCGCGGCGCCGCTCGGCGAGGATGCGCGCCTGCTGGCGCTCGCCGCCTGGTTCGAGCGCGAGCAACCGTGGGAATCGCGATTGGCGCAATTACGGCGGCGGCTCGACAGCGCCGCCGGCCGCTCATGAGCCGCCGCTGCGCGCCTTCCGCTCCTTCCTGCGCGCGTGCAGAATCGCTTCGGTGTAGCCGTTCGGTTGCTCGCGGCCCTTGAAGATCAAATCGCACGCTGCCTGGAAGGCCACATTGCCGTCGGGATCATCGGCCAGCCGCCGATACGTGGGATCGGCGGCGTTTTGCTGGTCGACCACCGCCGCCATGCGGCGCAGCGCCTGCATCACCTGCTCGGACGAACAGATGCCGTGGCGCAGCCAGTTGGCGACGTGCTGGCTGGAGATGCGCAGCGTGGCGCGGTCCTCCATCAGCGCGACGTCGTAATAGTCCGGCACTTTCGAGCAACCGATGCCGGAATCGATCCAGCGCACCACGTAACCTAGGATGCTCTGCACATTGTTGTTGATCTCCTCGTCGATGTCGGCCGCGCTCCAGCGCGGCGCCGCGGCCAACGGCGGCGTCAAGATGTCATCGAGCGAGGCGCGCGGCCTGCCGGCCAGCTGCGTCTGCACCTGTGCGACGTTCACCTGGTGATAGTGCAGGGCATGCAAGGTCGCCGCCGTCGGGGAGGGCACCCAGGCGGTATTCGCACCGGCGAGCGGCTGTGACACCTTGGTCTCGAGCATGTCGGCCATGAGGTCCGGCATGGCCCACATGCCCTTGCCGATCTGCGCCCTGCCGCGCAGGCCGCATGCGATTCCGACATCGACGTTCTGCCGCTCATAGGCGTCGAGCCATACGGCCTTCTTGATCTCGCTCTTGCGCAGCACCGCCGCCGCGTTCATCGAGGTGTGAATCTCATCGCCCGTGCGGTCGAGAAAGCCGGTGTTGATGAACACCACCCGGTGCCGCGCGGCGCGAATGCACTCCGCCAGGTTGACGCTGGTGCGCCGTTCCTCGTCCATGATGCCGATTTTCAGAGTATTTCTCGCAAGGCCCAGCAATGCTTCGACCGCGGCGAACAATTCATCGGCGAACGCGGCCTCCTCGGGTCCGTGCATTTTGGGTTTCACGATGTAAACCGATCCGGTGCGCGAATTGCGGCGCGCGCCCGGGCCGCGCAGGTCGTGCAGGGCAATGAGCGAGGTCACCGCCGCATCGATGAAGGTCTCCGGTATGGGATTGCCGTCCAGGGTCACGGCGTCGGACATCATGTGATGGCCGACGTTGCGCACCAGCATGAGGCTGCGGCCCGGCAGCACCAGCGGCTCGCCGCTCGGTGTCCGATAGTGCCGGTCCGCGCTCAGGCGGCGCACCTGCGCTTTCTCGCCCTTCTTTTCGATGCGCGCTTCCAGGCGCCCGTTCATCAGTCCCAGCCAGGTTCGATAGACCTGGACCTTCTCCGCCGCATCGACCGCCGCCACCGAATCCTCGCAGTCCTGAATCGTGGTGATCGCCGCTTCCAGCAGCACATCGCTGATGCCGGCCGCGTCCTCGCGGCCGATGTCGCGGCCGCGGTCGATGTGCAGCTCGACGTGCAGGCCGTGATGCACCAGCAACAGCAGCGTCGGGGCGCCGCCATCTCCCTGGAAGCCGCGGAATGCGGCGCCGTCCTTCAGGCGCGTCACGGCGCCGCCTCGCAGCTCGACCTCGAGCTCGAGCTCGCCGACGCGGTAGGCGACCGCGTCGTGATGCGAACCTGCGGCGAGCGAAAAATGCTCGTCCAGAAAATTGCGGGCGAAGGCGATCACCTTCGCGCCGCGCCGCGGATTATATTTGCCGATGCGCGCCGCGCCTTCCTCCGCGATGACGTCCGTTCCGTAGACCGCGTCGTACAGGCTGCCCCAGCGTGCGTTGGCCGCATTCAAGGCATAGCGGGCGTTGTTGACGGGCACCACCAATTGCGGTCCGGCGATTTGGGCGATCTCCGGATCGACATCGGCGGTATCGACGGCGAACGGCGCTCCCTCGGGGAGCAGATAGCCGATCTCGAGCAGATATGCCTTGTAGCGCGAGTGATCGAAGGCCGGGCCCGGATGCTGAAGGTGCCAGGCGTCGATCTTGGACTGCAACTCGTCGCGCCGCCGCAGCAACGCCGCGTTTCGCGGCGCGAGCGATCGAACGAGAGAGGCAAATCCCCTCCAGAAGGCGTTTTCCTCGACACCCGTGCCCGGCATGGCCTCGTGGTTGACGAAATCGTACAAGACCTGGTCGACGGCAAGCTGGTCTACAGTGACGCTCTGGCGCATTGCAAGATTCCCGCGAGTTAGAGGCACGCTACGTGAGTAATGGAAGCAAATCATCTACTATATTGACGATGATGTCGCCTGGCACATGAGTTTGCTGATTCGCATCAACCTCGCGCTCGCCGCGGTCTTCGTTGCCGCCGCGTTGATCGCGGGCTACGTTTGCCGGAGCATTCTCGAGGCCAATGCGCGGCGCGAAGTATTGGGCGAAGCCGGTTTGATGGTGGACAGCGCGCTGGCGATCCGCGACTACACGGCCAACGAGATCCTGCCGCTGCTCGGCGGCCGGACCATGGAGGATTTTCCCCCGCAGAGCGTGCCCTTCTATGCGGCGACCCAGAATTTCCTGCACCTTCGCGCCCGCCACCCAGAGTACATGTACAAGGAGGCGACGCTCAATCCGATGAATCCGCGGGATCGCGCCGCGGACTGGGAAGGCGATATCATTCAGCGATTCAGGAACGACGCGCACGCCGAAGAAGTCGTCGGGGAGCGCGACACGCCCATGGGCCGGGCGCTCTACCTCGCGCGGCCCATTCGCAACGAGGCTGAGTGCGCCGTCTGTCACAGCACGCCGTCGGCCGCGCCGCGCACGCTGGTCGCGCGTTATGGCCCCGACAATGGGTTTGGCTGGCAGACCGGCGAAGTTGTGGGCGCCCAGATCGTTTCGGTGCCCTTCGCGAGCGCCTCGGCGAGCGCCGACAGGGCGTTCCGGGCATTCATGATTTCTCTCGCCGCCGTGTTCGGCGCGGTCTTCGTCGTGGTCAATGCCGTGCTCTACGTCCTGGTGGTGCGGCCGGTTCGGCAGATCGCGCGCGTGGCGGATCGGCTGAGCCTGGGGGACCTGTCGGCGGAGGATTTCCCGCGGCACGGGGCAAAGGAGATCGCATCGGTGACCCGCTCCTTCAACCGTATGCGCAGGAGCCTCGAAAAAGCGCTGCGGCTGCTCGAGAAATAGCGGATGACGCGCGAGGTGTTCATCAGCTATTCCCAGCCGGACCGTGATTGCGCGTTCGAACTGGTCGCCCAGCTCGAGGGTCAGGGCATCCCCTGCTGGATCGCGCCGCGCGACATCGCTCCCTCGGCGGACTGGGCGGAGGCGATCATGGATGCAATTTCCGCGGCGCGCACGATGATATTGGTGTTCTCCAACAGCAGCAATCTGTCTCCGCAGGTGCGGCGCGAGGTGGAGAGGGCGGTCCACAAGCAGCTGAGCATCCTGCCGTTTCGCATAGAAGACGTGTTGCCGTCCAAGAGTCTTGAATTCTTTCTGAGCGCACAGCATTGGATGGATGCCTTTCCGCCGCCGCGCGCACCGCACTACGCGCGTCTATGCGGTTATCTCAAGGCCCTGTCCGGCGTGCCCACGGGCGCGCCCTGCGCCGCCTCGCCGGCCGTCGCGGTTGCGCCGGCTGTCGCGGTTGCGCCGGCCCCTGCTGCTCCGCTGCCCGCGGGCGGTGCCCTCGTCGATGCCGCCGACCTGCAGCACATCGAGCGGCAGCTGGCCGGATACATCGGCCCGCTGGCCAAACACTTGGTGAAGAGCGCGGCGTCGCGCGCCGCCGGCGTCGGCGATCTCATCGACCGGCTCGCGACGGAACTGGAGTCGGACTCGGAGCGGCGCGAGTTCATCCAGCGCTGCCGGGCGCCCAGGGCGCGGCTGTGATCGTCGCGCCTTGCCCGGCACGAAAATTCGCGGGCCAGCACGTTATTTGTGGGACAGGACGCCAGGGGGATCGACGTAAATGGCGACGCCGTCTCCGGTCTTCTGAAAAAAGAATGCCGAGGCGCCGAAGCCGAGTCCAGTGGACTCATGAGGCGAATTCGTTTCGGTGTTGATCCCGGCGCCGACCGAGCCGGCCGATTGATCGCCCACTCCATGCAGAAGTATGCCGTTGGCGCCCAGCTTCGCGGCCCGGGTCTTCAGGCGCTCGATTACCTTGTCCATTTTGGCCGCGTCCGTCAGCGCGAATGACGCGCGGCTCGACGCGCTCAGATTGGCGATTTCCTCGTAACGGGTTTCCGGTGGCTGTAGATAGATCTGGACTTGATCGGGGGAGATGGCGGGCCGCACCTGTCCGACGATCGCCACGCTCGATGAAACACATCCGCCGAGGGGCGCGATCAGCACGGTGCCGATGAGGGTGCCGATGAAGCCGAGGATCGTCAGTGCGCAACGTCTCGCCATGCTGTGCGGCGCCAACCCATTGATCGGCACAGGATAGCAGTTGCGGTTAACCGGTTGTAACCTCCGGGAGGTCAACGGGCCGCCGTGCGTGGCGTTGTTTCGTGACGGGCTAGACACAACGCCGCCGGGCCGCTCACGGCGGCCGTGGTAAGTTGACCTGCAGGCGGGCCAAAGACGGAGAACGATTTGAACAGCCACTTTGGGGTCTCGCGCGGCGCCGCGCCGCGGACCCGAGTGTCGGCGAGCTTGGCGAAGAGGCTCGCCACGCTCTCGGCGGGCCTGCTGCTCGCCTGTGCGGGCCCCGGATCGCGCACCGAGACGCGCGATCCCAAGCGTCCGTCGGCCGCGGCGGCTCCATTGCCGGTGCTGCATCGCGAAGACACGCTGTGGCTCGCGCGGGTCGCTTTCGGACTCGACAGTTCGAGCGTCTCGGAATACCGCCGGCTCGGGCGCGAGCGCTTCCTCGAACATCAACTGTATGCCCGCGATGCAGAATTGCCCGCGGCCATCAGCGCGCAGATTGGCGCGCTCGAGATTTCGCGCGCCGACCCGGAAAAATCGCTCGCGGACCTCAACGCGCAATACAAGGTCATCAATGCGATGGCCGATGGGCCCGACAAGGAACAGGCGCGCAAGACGCTGAACGACCACGGCAACAAGCTCGCCTACGAGGCCATTCGCCGCGAGCTGCTGCGCGCCGTGTACTCCCCCTCGCAGCTGCAGGAACAGGTGGTGTGGTTCTGGCTGAACCATTTCAGCGTGCATCAGTACAAGGCCAACTTGCGCTGGCTGGTCGGAGACTATGCGGAGCGCGCGATACGTCCGCATGCGCTCGGGCACTTCAAGGATCTGGTGCTCGCGACGCTCGAACATCCGGCGATGCTGCAGTACCTCGACAACAATCAAAACGCGGCCGGCCACATCAACGAGAACTACGCGCGCGAACTCATGGAGCTGCACACGCTCGGCGTCGCCGGCGGCTACGGTCAGAACGACGTGCAGCAGATGGCGCGCGTGTTGACGGGCGTGGGCATCAACGCCGGCGCCCCGCCGAAGCTCAAGCCGGAATGGCAGCGATTGTATGTTCGCAGCGGAGCGTTTGAATTCAATCCCGCACGGCACGACTTCGGAATGAAGACCCTGCTGGGCCATGACATCGCGGGCGGAGGATTCGGCGAGGTGGAGGAGGCGGTGACGGTGATCGTGCGCCAGCCGGCCTGCGCTCGATTCATATCACGGGAGCTCGCGGCCTACTTTGTCGCGGACAATCCGCCGCCGCAGCTGGTCGAGCGCATGGCGCAGACTTTCATGCACACGGACGGCGACATCGCCGCCGTGCTGCGCACCATGTTCCTGGCACGCGAATTCAATGCCGCGCTCGGCGCGAAATTCAAGGATCCGATGCGCTACGTCGTGTCGGCCGTGCGCTTCGCGTACGACGGCCGGCCGATCAGCAACACCCGGCCCATGCTCAACTGGCTCAACGGTCTCGGCGAAGCGCCTTTCGGCCGTCAAACTCCCGACGGCTATCCGCTGACCGAGCTCGCCTGGGCGAGTTCCGGCCAGATGAGCCGCCGCTTCGAAATCGCGCGCGCCATCGGCGCGGGCAGCGCCGGACTGTTCGACGCGGAGGACGGCGGCCCCGCCGCCGCGGGCGGCTTCCCGCAGCTGTCGAATCGGCTGTATTTCGAGGCGGTCGAGCCCTTTCTCGCCGGCAACACCCGCGCGGCGCTCGGCCGCGCCATTTCTCAGCAGGAATGGAACACCTTTTTGCTTTCGTCGCCGGATTTCAACTATGAGTAAACTCGAGGAGCCGTCATGAACCGACGCCATCTGATCCAACTCGGCGGTGCCGCGCTCGCGAGCGCCGGCCTGTCGGGCCGCCTGTTCGCGGCGCCGGTCAACGGGCCGCGCTTTTTGATGGTGTTCCTGCGCGGCGGCTACGACTCCAGCAATCTGCTGGTTCCCTATTCGAGCAGCTTCTATTACGAGGCTCGGCCGAACATCGCGATCCCGCAGCCCGACGCCGCATCGAAGACCACCGCGCTCGCGCTGAACGGCGACTGGGCGCTGGCTCCCGCGGTGCGCGACACCGTCGGCAGCTTGTACCTGCGGGGTCAAGCGGCCTTCATCCCCTTCGCCGGCACGGATGATTTATCGCGCAGCCACTTCGAGACCCAGGACAGCATCGAGCTCGGGCAGCCTTCGAGCGGCGCGCGCAACTATCGGTCGGGATTTCTCGGCCGCCTGTCCGACAGCTTGACCGGCGGGTCGAATCCGGCCGCGCCCATCTCCTTCACCGATGCGCTGCCGCTTGCGTTCCAGGGCGGCGGCACGATACCGAACCTCTCCCTCAAGAGCGTCGGCAAGCCGCCCTTCGATGAGCGTCAGGCCCGCATCTTGAGCGACATGTACTCCGGGCATCATCTGCAGGCCGCCGTCAGCAATGGTCTGGAGTTGCGGCAGGAGGTGGCGCAGGAGATGGCGGACGAAATGCGCGCCGCCAATCGCGATGCCATCAACACCAAGGGCTTCGAGCTCGAAGCCGAGCGCATGGGTCGGCTGATGCGGGACAAGTATCGCCTTGGATTCATCGACGTCGGCGGCTGGGATACGCACGTCGGTGAGGGTGCAGCCCAGGGCGCGCTGGCCACCAATCTGGCCAGTCTGGGGCGCGGTCTGCAGGTGTTCTCGCAGTCGCTCGGGGCCGAATGGAGCAACACCGTGGTGGTCGTCATTTCGGAATTCGGCCGCACGTTTCGCGAGAACGGCAACCGCGGCACGGATCACGGTCACGGCACGGTCTACTGGGTGCTCGGCGGCGCCGTCAACGGAGGCAAGATTCTCGGTGAGCAGCAGCGTGTCGACCGCAGCACTCTGTTTCAGGACCGGGATTTTCCGGTCCTCAACTATTACCGGGCGGTGCTTGGCGGGCTGTTCCGCTCGCTTTGGGGCTTGTCGACGGCGCAAAGCGCCGGGATCTTTCAACAAGTGGCGCCCATCGATCTGAAACTCGTGTGACGGTGTGGCGTACGCGATTGCCAAATGCGATCTCGCCTACGGCGCCGGCGTGGCGAAGGCGCTCAAGCTCGAGCCGGGAGGCGACGGCCGGGTCAAGGGAACCAGCGCCACCGCCGAGGCGAGGGAAATATCGAACGCGATTTGAGTCACTGGCGCGCCTGCGCGCCGACCAGGTGGGTCATTGTCGGGCCGTCGCCGATCTGAAAGCGGCGCGCGGCCTGCTCGATGAGGCGATCGGCCTTGGTGACGCGCTGGTGCTGGCGCAAGTGCTCGAGCCAGGAGTCGGTACGAAAGGTTTCGATGTAACGCCCGTCATGCGCGGGATCTTCGAACACGCCCCAATCGTAGGCGCCGTCCCGGCGGCGCTCGCGCGCACTGCGGCCGAGCGCACGCAGGAACGGCTCGCGGTTCTTCGGATCGATGTGGTACTCGATCAGCACGAGAACCGGACCACGGTCCGGCTCGACGGCGTGAGACGTGACCGGCGCAGGCCAGTGCAGGGAGGGCGAAAGATCGACGTCTGCGCCTGTCTGCAATTTCCAGCGCCACGTCAGCGGTATGGCGATGAGCGCGCCGAGCGCGGCAAGCAGCAGGGCCGCGGGCAAGCCGGCCGCCGCCGCCACCTCGCCCCACATCGCGCTGCCCAGGGTGAGCGCACCGAACATCACCGTGACATACATCGCGAGCCCGCGGCCGCGAACCCAGTCGGGCAAGGCTACTTGCGCGGAGACATTGAGGCTCGATACGGCGGCGATCCAGGAGGCACCCGCGATCAGGCTCGCCGCGACTGCCGTCGCGGAATCGCGCGCCAGGGCAAACAAGGCGGTCGCCGCCGCGGTGGCCAGCGTGGCGCTGGACAGCAGCCGATCCGCGCCGAGCTTCGCCTTCAGCCATCGCAAGAAAAATGCCCCACCCACCGCCGAGGCACCCATGGCGCCGAGCAGGACTCCGTACAGCGCGGGCCCGCCGGATATCCGGGTGCGTGCGACCAGCGGCAACAACGCCCAGTAGGCGCTGGCAAACAGAAAGAACCCGACCGCCCGAATCAGGGTGGCGCTCAGATGCTGGTTGTATCGTGCGTGGCGCAGGCCGGTGCGAACGGCCCTGCCGAACGGCTCGGGCGGCAGCGGCGTGCCGCCTTGCCTCGACGGGCGCCACCACAGCAGGGCGGCAATGACCCCGGCGTTGCTGAAAGCATCGAGCCAGAACGGCGCGGCGATTCCGAACGCTCCGATGACGAGGCCCCCGACCGCCGGTCCCACGGCGCGGCTCACGTTGATGCCCACGCTGTTCGCCGCTACCGCGGCGGACAGGTCCGTCTTGGGGACAAGCTGTCCCACCACGGCAGCCCAAGCCGGCGCCGTGACGGCCGAGCCCACCGTCACGATGAAGCTCAGCACCAACAGACTCACCGGTGCGATCCAGTGAAGCCAAACGCAGAGGGCGAAGGCGGTGGAGGTGATCATGATCGCCGACTCGCCATAGATCAGGAATTTGCGCCTGTCCACGGTGTCGACGAGTGCGCCTGCCGGAATGGCGAACAGAAACATCGGCAGGCTGTTGGCCACTTGCACCATCGAGACCACGAATGGGTCCGGATCGAGACTCGTCATGAGCCAGCCCGAGCCGACGTTGTACATCCAGCCGCCGATGTTCGAGACCACCGTCGCCATCCAGATCACCGCGAACAGCCTGTGCCTGAAGGGGGCCCACGCGGAGCCGGCGGGGCGGGGCGGCGCCGGCGAGGAAGCGGGCGGATCATGCGAGCTTGGGGCACTCATCGAGGTCGGATTCCCGCCAACAAACGCTGTTTTTATGTACGCCAACGCACAGAGCAAGAGAAGTGTAACACTTACAATCCCGCAAGAACGATCATTACCCTGCGCGAGGGAGCCCCGATGACCGATGTGTACGTCTATCATTTCATGGCCGAAGGCCCGGACGGCAGACCCAAGCTCTCCACGCAGTCGGCGACGCTCGACGCCATCAAGGGCAGGGGCGAACCGGTCATGGAGTCGCAGATCGTGGTCGACCACACCGAATTGAACGCCAACGGCTTCTTTGTGGCGGCACACGGCGGCGGCTCGTACGCGGTCAACAGTCTTACCGCTCAAATCAGATCCATCGAACTTCGGGCGGTGTCGCGCGACAGGATGGCGCTGACGTTGGACGAAGGCACCGACGGCAAGGACATATACATGCTCAGCCTGGAAAGCCGGGAGCTGCGCGGCCAGGCTAAAAAACTCAAGAGCCAACGCGCCGACTTGGTGGCGGACGAGGCGGACGACCGGCTGCCAGGCATTCTGGCGGGAGGAACAGGCATTCTGGCGGAAGGAATGTAAGCGCCGGATTACACCGGGCTGAGGGGTTCGGCGACAGCGCCAGATCGCCGCGGCCGGCATCATCGGCCCGTCGCCATCCACAGGAGATCTTGTGATCGTCCATGATCCGACATCCGTCTACGACGTGTTCAAGTTCAGGAGATTCCGTCTCAATTTGATAGGATTCCTGCGGCTGCCCTTGGGCGTGAGCGAAAGCACCCTGCGGGATGTCATCAAAGGATGCAGCACCAATTTGCTGGCGACTTACGTGGCGCGCGCGGAGCGGGCCGCGGCCTCGAAAGCTGCCGACGACGACTCGCCGCAGGCTTCACCCGTCGTTTGAATCCAGAGCAGGCCGTTCGACAGAGCAAGGAGATCTCATGCCCGTTCTCGCCGTTTACCGATTTACATGGCGGGACGACCACACGGGCGACTACGTCGTGAGCCCGCGATTTGCGACGCTGAAAGCCATCAAGATGTGCGACGGCAGGAGCCTCGAGGACACGCGGCGAATCGTCGATTCGAGCGAGATCGACGGCAGCGGGTTCTTGAAGGCAGCCAAGGCGTAGCGGGCGAAAACCGCCAAGGCGCAGCGGGCGAGCGTTTCAGCCCAGGCGCCGCAGCAGAGACATCGCTGCCGCGGGATTGCGCACCTTGTGGCCGCTGATGACATACAGGTAGACGTCGCGGGCCTTGCCGTCGGCGCCGCATGGGCCGACGCACTCGACCCCTTCCGCGGCGGCCCCCGCGGCCCAAGCCTTCGCCCGCGAGGCCCACACATCGAGCGCCGCATCGGAGTAGCCTGATTCGGCGCTCTCGTGCGTTCCCATGAGGCGTGCGTAGACGAAAGGGGCGGTGACATCCGCAATTTGCGGATAGGGGGAATCGCCGGCGATCGAAACGGCCACACCGTGCTTGCGTACCAACTCGATGAACTCCGGCGAGCGGAAGCTCTCGTGCCGCACCTCCACGACATGACGCAGCGCGCGGCCCGCCGCCTTTTTCGGCAGAAGCTTCAGGAAGGCCTCTATGTCGACGGGGTCGAATTTCTTGGTGGGCGCGAGCTGCCAATTGATGGGCCCGAGCTTGTCCTTCAATTCCGTGACTCCACCCGCCAGGAACCGCGCGATGGTGTCGCCCGCGTCGGCGAGCACCGTGCGATTGGTGGCGTAGCGCGGCGCCTTCAACGAGAAGACGAAGTCATCCGGCGTTTCGTCATGCCATTTGGCGAAGGTCTCCGGTTTCTGCGCTCCGTAAAAGGTGCCGTTGATCTCGATCGACGTGAGCTGCCGGCTGGCATATTCGAGCTCGCGCTTGTGCGGCAATCCATCGGGGTAGAACGCTCCGCGCCAAGGCTCGTAGGTCCAGCCGCCGACGCCGATTCGAATCGTGCCTGTAGCCGCGCGCGCCATCCGCTTCCCCTTCGAATCCACCGGGCGCCCGATTATTCCAAAAACCGGATCGATTGGATACGGCGACGGTTGCGCAACCTCCGAGTGCGCGCCAAGCTCGCCGGCGGAGTCAATCTCGGCCCGTCCCGCGGACCGAGAAGGGCGGCCTGGCGAACCAGACGAACGGTATCAAGATGACGAACATCACGGAGAACAAATGAAACAAATCGTTGAAGCTCAGGGTCATCGCCTGTGTCGTGATCGTTTGATCGGCATACTGGTAGGCCGCGCTGTCCGTGATGCCCAGCGTCTGCAGCCCGGCCTGCGTGTCGATCCATGGCTGCGCGGAATCGCGGATGTGCTCCGTCAACACCGCGTGATGAAAGTCCGTGCGCCGATTCCACAGCCAGATGGTCACGGCCGTGGCGATGCTCCCGGAGATCGTGCGCATGAAGCTGCTCAGGCCGGTGGCGGACGCGAGCTCATCCTGCGCGACGGCGGACAGCGTAATCTGGTTGAGGCACAGAAAAAAGAATGCCACCCCCAGTCCCTGCCAGAAGCGCGGGCTCGCCAGCTGCAGCAGCGTCGCGGTCTCGTTCAGAGTCGACATCCACGTCATCGTGAGCATGAACAGCGCAAACGCGAAGCTCAACGCCCAGCGCAGGTTCACGCGGTTGATGTTGCGCCCGAGTATGGGCGAAATGAACAGCGAGAGGATTCCGACCGGCGCCACCGCGACGCCCGCCCAGGTGGCGGTGTAGCCCGCAGTGGTCTGCAGCCAGATCGGAAAAATGATGTTGGCGCCGGAAAATGTGAAGTAGGCGAAGGATACGCACAGCGTCCCGACGAGAAAATTGCGGCGTCCGAAGAAATGCAGATCGACGATCGGGTGCCGGTCGGTCAGCTCCCAGCTGATCAGTAAGGCGAGGCTCACGACCGCAATGACGGACGTGGTGACGATGGTGGGAGAGCTGAACCAGTCGAGCTCGTTGCCGTTGTCCAGCGTGTACTGAAGAGAGCCGACGCCGACCACCAGCAGGATCAGCCCGATGACGTCGATCGGCACCTTGAGCAGGATCGACTCCCGGTTGTGCAGCACCCGCGAGACCACGAACCACGACAGCATTCCCACGGGCACATTGATGTAGAACAGCCAGGGCCAGGAGAGATTGTCGGTGACGTAGCCGCCGAGAATCGGCCCGAATATCGGCGCGGTGATGATCACCATGCCCCACAGGCCGAGCGCCAACCCGCGCTTGTCGGAGGGGTAATTGCGCAGCAGCAGCGCCTGCCCGAGCGCCAGCAAGGGTCCGGACACCAGGCCTTGCATGATGCGGGAAATCACCAGCATGGGCATGCTGACGGCGAAACCGCAGAGCGCCGAAAAGACGACGAACAGCATGATGGACGTGGTGAAGGTGCGCACCTCGCCGAATCGCCGGCCGAGCCAGCCGGTCAGCGGCTGCATCACCGCGGACGCCAGCATGTACGAGCTCACGGCCCAGGTTCCTTCGGAGACGCTGACCCCGAGACTGCCGGAAATAGAAGGAATCGACACGTTGACGATGGTCAAGTCGAGCAGTTCCATGACCGTTGCGAGCGCGACTGCGACGGTGAGCAGGAATAGCGGCGCACCCTTCAGCGGGGGCAATGATTCGCGGGCGCTCGGCGGCTGCGCGCTCATGGGTTTGAATGCATGGGGTAGGGGGTAGGGGTGCTGCTGAAACGCGCTACTCTAATACAATTAATTGGCCTATGCCGCTCTGCCGTAATAGCCTTATGGCCTATGCCCTTTCCAGCAGCGGAGAAATCCTATGACCGCGAGTAAAAGCTGCTCGCATCTGAAGACCATCAGGAAGGTGAAGCCGAGCGCGCGCGGCTGCGAGGAATGTTTGAAAACCGGGAGCGAATGGGTTCATCTCAGAATCTGCCGGACCTGCGGACACGTTGGTTGCTGCGACCAGTCGCCAGGGCGTCATGCAACCGGTCATTATCATGCGACAGGCCACGTGATCATCGAGGGTTACGATCCCCCCGAGGGCTGGGGCTGGTGTTACGTGGATGAGGTGTTCTTCGACCTGGGGGACAACACTACACCGCAGGACGGGCCGATCCCGCGTTACTACTAAATGAAACCTCGCGTTTCGACAGGCTCCTAGTTCTGATCGCCCGAATTGGCCGTCAGGTGCACCACGTCTAAATTCAGCTTCTTTCGGGCAGAACGCACGTCGGAGACGGACACTGGCGCGGCTCGATTGCCCCAGCTATTGCGAATAAAGGTTGAGACGTCGGCGACTTCCTGGTCGGTGAGCTTCCACGCAAAGCTCGGCATCGTCATGGGGGAGGGGCGTGTCGGACTGGTTCCAATCCGCCCGCCGGCGAGGATCAAGTGCTCGAGCCCGAGCGGGTCCGCCTGCTGCAGCATGGCGTTGGGTCCCAAGGGCGGAAAGTACCGGGGCTGACCCACGCCGTTCTCCAAGTGGCAGGATGCACAGGCATCCGAGTAGATTGCGGCGCCTCGGTGCATCGCGCCCGCATCCGGCTCCGTGCCGGCGACGCTCGGGCTCGCGGCCCGGCTCTTCAAATAAACAGCCATTGCGTGGCGGTCGGCATCGCTCATCAGCGAAGTAGAGTACGTGATCACGTCGGCCATGGCACCGCCCGCGCCGGCATGTGCGTTGCGGCCCGTGCCAAGATACTCGACCACGTCATCGATGCTCCAGGAGCCAAGACCCGTGCGCTCGTTGGCGGTCAGATCCGGCGCCACCCAGCTGTCAAGAGTGCCGCCTTGCAATTCCCGGCTCGACTTATCCGCGCCGAGCGCGTTTTTCGGCGTATGGCAGCCGCCGCAATGGCCCAGGCCGTTGACCAGATATGCGCCGCGATTCCATTCGGCAGACTGGCTGGTATCGGCCTCGAATTCATGAGCCCTGAAATTGAGCAGATTCCAACCTTTGACAGCGGAACGAATACTGAGAGGAAAGGGCAGGTCGTTGTTGGGAGGGCTATATTTGACCGCCGGCGTCGTCTTCAAAAAAGCCAGAATCGCATCGTCATCTTCGCGGCTGACGAGCGTAAACCAAGGATAGGGAAAGGCGGGGTAGAGATTGCTCCCCTCATCGTCAATCCCCGCGTGCATGGCTCGGTAGAATTGATCGGCAGTCCAATCACCGATTCCGGTTTCTTTATCGGAAGTGATATTGGGTGTGTAGATCACGCCGAAAGGGGTGTTGAGTCCCAATCCTCCGGCCAGGGGTTCGCCCCCATCGCGCAGGTGACAGGACATGCAATCGCCGGCAGCCACGAGGTATTGTCCGCGCCGCAGTTGTTCCGCATTCGGCGCAGTGTCCGCAATCGGCTGCCTCAATAAGTCGACAGGCAGAATTCCCGAGTAATTCTCATTCCCGTGCAATGGAGTAACGGTCGCAGGGGATCCCAGAGCGAGCCGCAATACCACGGCCAGGACCGCGATCAACACCAAGACCCCGACGGTGACCCCAACGCGAGGTAGCGTGCCCATGAGTTACGCCTGCACCAGAGGACCGGGGCTTTTCAGATAGCGCGCCCTGATTTCATGGGCCGCCTGATAGGCGAGAGCCGCCACGGTGCCGGTGGGGTTGTAGCCTGCGTTCTGCGGGAATGCACCGGCGCCCATCGAAAACACATTCGGCACATCCCATGACTGCAAATATTTGTTGACGACGCTGTTCTTCGGGTTGTCGCCCATGATGGCGCCGCCGGTATTGTGCGTCGTCTGGTAGGGTACGACGCTGAAGGAGCCGGTGCGACGATTCAGCTTGATCTCCCGCGGATTCATGGCACGCGCCACCTCGGCTGCACGGTCGGTCAGGTAGTCCGACATTTTGTGTTCGTTATCGGTGAAATCGAACGTCATACGCAGCATCGGCCGGCCGTGGATGTCCCGATACGTGGGATCCAAATCCAAATAGTTGCCGCGATGGCTCATGCAGGAGCCGTGAACGCTGAGGGAGAATGAGCGCAGGTAGTTCTTTGCGGCGGCATGCTTCCATTCAAGCCCCCAGTTCGGTGTCCCGGTTGGCGTGTAGATCATCTCGATGGGGCGCCCGCCGGTGACCATTCCCGCGATATACGCGCCGCCGATGAAACCCAAGCCCGCGTGATCGAAGTTATCCCCGTTGAAATCATCGATGACGGTCGCTAAGGCACCCGCACCGATGAACGGGTTCAAGATCTTGTCCTCGAAGAAGACATTCACCGAGGACATGGTCTGGTAGGCATAGTTCTTGCCCACCACACCTTCACCTGTCTTTGGGTCGTAGGGCTTGCCGATTCCAGACAGCAGCAACAGGCGCACATTCTGCAGGACATAGGCAGAAAGGATCACCATATCCGCGGGCTGGAAAAACTCCTCGCCCGCGCTGTTCACGTAAGTCACGCCGGTGGCTCGCTTGCGGTCCGGCGACAATTCCACCCGCAGCACCTCGCATTCGGTCTTCAAGGTGAAATTGCCCTTCGCCATGAGGGACGGAAGGATGGTCGTTTGCGGGCTCGCCTTGGAATAGTTGCCGCAGCCGAATTTCTCGCAGAATCCGCAGTACGTGCACGCACCGAGCTGTGCGCCCAGCGGATTGGTATAAGGTTCTGAGAGATTGCCGGTCGGATGCGGGAAAGGATGGCGTCCCAATTCGGCGGCCGCCTTGCCGAACAGGGTGGGGGCGTAGGTTTGGATCATGGGCGGCGTCGGGTATTCGTTCGAGCGAGGGCCCTCGAACGGATTGCCGCCGGGCTGGATGACCCCCTTGAGATTGCCCGCTTTGCCGCTGGTACCGCAGAGCTTGTCGAATTGATCGTAGAAGGGTTCCAGCTCCTCGTAGGTGATGCCCCAATCCTGAACGGTGAGATCGTAGTCCGTGACGGCCTTTTTTCCATAGCGCTGCTGATTGTGGCTCTTGGTCAAAAAGTCCGAGGGCAGGAACCGCCAGATCTGACCGTTCCAGTGCACGCCTCCGCTGCCGACTCCCGTGCCCAGCAAAAAAGCGCCCAAATGGCGCATCGGCAACGCTTCTTGATTGACGTTGTTGCGGATGGTCAAGGTGTCGTCGGCGACGTTTTGAAATAAATGATGCCGCCACATATAGCGCAGCTCGTCCTGCGCGAATCCGGTGGCGAAGTCCGTTGACGTATCGCGCCATGGCCCGCGTTCCAGAGCCAGCACATTGAGGCCCGCCTCGCAGAGTTCCTCACCCATGATGGCGCCGGTCCATCCAAAACCCACCAATACGGCATCGACTGGTTTGAGAGTGGTTGCCATGATCTTCAGGTCTCCGTCCAGCCGGGACGGCCCTTGAATCCGACCGTCGGGTAGGGCACGCGCTCTCCGTGGCGGGATACCCATTCTTTGTAGTCGTAGTGGGCTCCGGGGAATCCAATCATCTTCCAGGCCGCCATATCCTTGTTGCCACCGTATATCGGATCGGAGAAGTAGCCTTCCTTCGTGTTTTGCAGGAGCATCGTGAAGAAGGTCTTACTGTCGACACCGTCATCGAGCTTGATCTCGCCGCTCTCGAGCCCCTTCAGCACCTTGTCCTGATCCGCGGCGTTGAGTTTGCTGAACGAAACGCCATTGAAGTTCGCGCCGACATATTTGTCGATCGCCGCTATGGCAGCGCGATAGAGTTGTGCGGGACTGAAGCGGGTTTGATAACCCTGCTCAGGAGTGCCTTTGGGCCAGGGCCCGCCAAGGTAGTAATGGTCGCCGCGGCCGAACTTTCCGGCGAGTTGTCGATCCAGGAAAAAAGGCACGTTGGCCTCGACGGCGCCAGGACCAACCGGATCGTTCGGAATCAACCGGCCGACGGCAGCCTCGATAAAGGCGGCTTCCTCTACAGTGAAAAACACGTACCCTGAGCCGGAAGCGCCCGGCGGCGCGTCCGCCGTTCCTTCTTGCCATGGGACGGCGCCTCGAGAAGTTTGCGATGGACCGCCGAGTTCGCCATCATGAATGGCCGCCGCTGCCACGCCGCCGATGCCGGCAACAGCACCCCCTAACAGCAGGCGACGGCGAACGAGGTTTACTTCAACCGTTGGCGCCTCACCCTTGTCCTGGGATGACATGCGGAATCCCCTTGAGCTATGTTTCCGACACACCGGCAGCCTGCTCGTCCGCGGCTACTCCGGTGACCGCCCGGCAATATCTAGGATATCTCTCGACATCAAATTTTGCACGACATCCAGACGGATCCGCTTGCCGCCGCCGCGGCGCCTTACTCTTCGACTGGCGCCGTTATCCAGGTTGTCGCGAACGGCGATGTAGACGTTGCACTCGAATGGGACCGATGGCGGATATTTTGCCGCTCACTCGGCGGCTCCGTTTCGGCTCGAGCAAGCGACTCCCGTGCTCGATGATGTGACGTGGCCGATGACTTACGGCATTTCAGTCGGCGTAAATCGCCGCAACCCTGAATTGCTGGCTGAGCTGGAGAAGACATGGCTAACCTGTTATTTCCGGAAACAGGCCGGGCATCCAGCGTGACGCCAGCTTTGCAGGGAATGTAAGACGCAGGGGGGCGCGGCTGCTGTTAGACGATAGTATCCCGCGTGCAATGAGCGCCGATACGACACGGCGGCCCTGACGTTCGCCGGTGCCGACGATGCCGGCGATGTCGGCGCGCGGAAGTTCGCCGCGGTAGAGCAGGGCTTCGAGTATGGTGCCTGATTTGGGTGGCAGTCTTTCGAGACGGATTTCCTCCTCGGTCCAAAGCAGGATACGCGTGCGCAACTGCCGCGGCTGCATGAGCCCTTCCATAAATGCGACCTGATCGAGGCAGGTCGTCAGAAAGAAGCGCGTGAATTCCGCAAGGTTCTCTTCGCTCAATTGGCCCCTGCCATCGAGATCGTTGCGCCGTGCTTGATCGCAAGCGGCGAGGTGCGCTTTATAGGTATTGACATTTCGGGCAAGGCCGCGTGCGATTGACCAGACGGCGCCCGTGTCGAGCGCCTCCAGCAGTGTGGCGTGCGACATCAGGCGTGCTACGCGGCCGTTGCCATCGAGGAACGGGTGAATCCATGCGAGGCGGTGATGCGCTGCGGCCATCGCGAGGATGGTCTCTGTCTTGCCGATGCGGCCATATACCTCTTCGAACCGCTTCAGGAAGCGCGGCACGGCGGCGGGGCTGATTGGAACGTGTTTTCCGACAGCAACGTCGCGGCGACGTAGCTCTCCGGGAATCACTTTGATGTGCTCCTTTGTCGTCGGGTCTTCGATCCACAGGAGGTCATCCGGCAGCAGTTCACAGAAGCGACGATGAATCTCGCGGATGCAATCGGCGGTGACGGCGCGGGCTCTCAGACCGCCATCATCGATCCACTGCTGAACAGTTATGTGCGCTTTTGCTTCGAGCTGGAGGTCACGCTTTTTGGGGTCCTTACTGTACTCGCCGTGGAGGGCGCGCTCGATGTCGATCGGATGTGTTTCGTGCCCTTCGATCAAGTTGCTGTAGTAGCAATTCATGGAGCGCACGAGGCCGGCCAACGAGGCCAGTAGGCTTGCCGGCAGAGAATGCCGGAATCCTGCGCTCCTTTGCGCAAGTTCCAGGGCGAGATCGGTCAGATCCGCGCGGTGACGTGAGCCGGCACCGATCAAAAGTTGCTCCATCAGCGAGACCGCTTCACCCCGATCCTCTGCCGCGATTATGGCCGGTTCAATGCCTGCTTTTGATTTCATATAAATCATTATATATCATAAGATTATATGCAATACATGTTTATAAGTATCGATAAAAAGTCCGGTTCTAAGACCGCTTGCGTATTTACATGATCCCACTGCTGGGTCCAGTGATGGTCTATCGGACCTGCAGGAAGATCGGTGAAGCGATGACGCCACATGATTGATGCGCATCGATTTGCACGCTATAATGCGCATAAGTAGTATGGGGGTCCCGTGCCACGTCGTAACCATTCAGTCCCTAAACGTGCGACGAACGTGAGTGTGCGCGGCGATCTGCTCACTGCTGCGCGTGAGGCCGGCGTCAATCTTTCCGCAACGCTCGAGCGCGCATTGACAGAGGCGCTTGCGGAGGTAAAGCGCAAGAAATGGCGCGAAGATAATCGCGACGCAATCGCTGCGTACAATGAGCACATCGATGAGCACGGCACGTTCTCCGATGGTGTGCGGAGCTTTTAGTGGCTCAATTTACGGTCTATCGGAACAAGAGCCCGCGATCGAAGTCGATCTATCCAATCCTCGTCGACGTGCAGTCTGATTTGCTCGACGAACTTCAGACGCGTGTGGTGATACCGCTTACCAAGGCCCCCGCGCTGGCGAAAAAGCCGCTGAGTAACCTGACACCCGCTCTTAAGTTTGACGGTGAAACGTACTTGCTGATGACACCGCAACTTGCGGGGATCGCCCGGACAGATCTTGGCGCGTCGACCGGGAGCCTCGCCGAGCAGCGGCAGGTGATCGTGGCGGCCATCGATTTTCTGCTCCTGGGATTTTAACCGGGTCGCCCATAAGCCCGAAAGTTTCGCACCGCCTTCGCATCGCTCACCCGCTCAACCCAAACGTCGCTGTTAATGTCAGGACGCCTGCGCTACCGGCGATAGCGGTTCAATTCAATGGTTACTTTAGTTTGCAATCGGACGTTGAGCGCATCGAGAACTTTGACGGCCCGTTCCAGAGCGATGCCAAAGTACTCATTGCGCTCATCCCTCGAGGCCTGCGATTCATGCATACCAAGCCTTCGCGCCAATTCGCGCTGGGAGATCCCTTGGGCGATACGCGATGTAA
>Ga0181537_10000191_pt1 | contig 56800 bp, 51 predicted proteins | sample PEATcosm2014_Bin_39_FD_119765 | JGI IMG/M metagenome (GOLD analysis project Ga0181537, IMG submission 119765) | Peatland microbial communities from MTU Mesocosm Facility, Houghton, MI, USA - PEATcosm2014_Bin23_10_metaG | ecosystem: Environmental > Terrestrial > Soil > Wetlands > Peat | place...
CTCCGACGAGCCAGTTCGTCGCTATCTGATAATTGCAGCCGACAGTCCCGCCGGCCAGGCCGCCGGAAAGATCGTGTGAGGGCGAGTGGGCGTCGCCGATATTGGGACCCGCCGCTGCGATGGAATGGGTCTGGCCCCAATTTCCACCCCCCTCGACGCCGACGTAGCAGCCGGTCCAGGTGGCAGCGGGAGCTATCGGTGGCGGCGGTGCCTTAACCGCCATGTCTGCAGCAATAGCCGAGGTTGCGATCAGGGATGTAAGCGCGACAATACAAAAAGCAGTTTTTCTCATGGACAACTCACGGACAGACACAGTGCGATCAATTCAAATGTAGCATGCACTGCCGGCTTGCGCTGTTGCGACCCAGCAACAGTAAAAATCTTTTAGTGTTGCAACTAAAAGCGACTCGCATTTCACGCTGCAGCCGTGGGTCGTCGGCGCCGCACCTGGTCGCTTCTGGAGAAGGCCACGCAGAATTTCATGAACATCCAGATGCTGCGCAGGTTTGCAATGTGAGAGGTCGGCACCAACTGAGGTCACTTATCGTCGCTGTTTCGCTATCGCAGCGAGGACCCGGTCGCCGGTAGCTTCTGGAAGAATGCGACTACGTACCGCCGCGCGACCGCTTTACGCCCGAAAGCTGCCGCGGCAAACGTCGCCCGGAGCGGGTGAAACGTGTTACACGAGCGCGAAACGCGTTACAGGAAAATACGCCAGGCGCTGCGGCCAGTCGCGAAACGCGTTTCAGCAAAGCGACACCGGTAACGGCTAGGCATGTGACGCCGTCAATCGTGACGGCAGGCAGTGACGTCGTCATGGTGGACTCGCGCCAGACTGGTGGCTACGATTAAACACTGGCGGTATCGGAAACTTTTATGGTGGTAGGGCTGTTCTGCAGGCTCGCGGCGTGTGTTGGCGTTCCCGCACTAACTCCGCGATTCGGCGGTTGCGCCATTGGCGTTGCTTGTCTGCTCGCGAGTCCGAGCGCCAAGGCCGACATCGTCTTTTGCAACAACTTCCCGTACCTGGTTTATATCGCCATCGCTTATCCACAGCAGGACGGTTCGTGGATCTCGCGAGGCTGGCTCAACGTCGACACCGGCCAATGCACTGAATTCGACTCGGCGATTAAAGTAAAAACCTTCTATTATCGCGGTGAGAGTGTTCCCTACAGCGATGGAGGAAGGCGAGTCAAAACCACCTGGGGAGGAAACGATGCGCAATTTGCGATTTGGGAAGACAATAATTTCAATTACTGGGATGCGCAAACGCAGGTCCTGAATTCCAGTCCGGCGGGATTCATCAAAGCGCCCGAAACGACCGGGGATGCGATTTCCGCCACGGTCACCTTCCAGGCCGATGGCATTCACTCCACGGTAACAACGCACGCTGACGCAAAATCCAAACCGTGATGGACGGGCGACACGAAATGTCCAACGAGGGTGACGAACGGACAGGTTGCGGGCATCGCAATGATCCGTCGGGCTTCATATACCGTCACGTGACAGGTTACTGGAAAGATGTGGAAATAGTGAAATGCTGACGTTGGGAGGAAATCGATGCTTCGAACTCTAAGCGTCGTTGCCGCTCTGCAATTCCTGGCATTGACCTGTGCATGGGCCTGCTCCGGACAAGTTGGCGCTGTCATATTCCAGGACACCTTCACCGACGATAGCGGCGGATGGGATCAAGGCCCGCCTCAATCCGTGATCAAACCTCCGGCGTTCGTGTTTACGCTCGACGCCCAGAACGGCGGCACGGCGGCGCAGGACCTAACGTTCGCTGCGACTGACGGCGATTATTGCATGGACGTCGTACTGCCACCGTCACTCGCGGCCGACAATCAATTTTACGCCGGAATCGAATTCTGGGCCGCCAACTATAACGATACAATGAATGCTGAAGTGTCTTCTGCAGGAAGTGTAAGTATTTCAAAAAAGACCGCGGGGAAATGGACCGTTGTTACGACGGTCAATAATGTCCCCGCCTTCAAATCCGGTGCAAACGCCGTCAATAGTCTTCGCGTTACTGCTCTCGCCGGGGTGATATCGGTCTACTTGAACGGAACTCAGGTTAAACTCCTCAGGGCACAAGAACCAACAAATAGCAGCCTTAGATTTGGTATCATTGTGGAGATGGACAAGGATGTGGCGAGCGGCACCGCTCCGCCGGTCCTCGTCAAAAGCTACTCTGTGACGGCCGGCAAGTAATCCAATAAAAATCGCGACGGATGTTCGGCGTGGCAGGACGAACTCGAGCTGATCGCTAAAAGCCTATGGAAAGCGGCCAATTCCCACCCCCAGTCCCCGTTGCGCGACTTATCCCGCGCGGCGTTGCCGTTGTCGCTTACGGTCAACAAGAAAGTATATATTCTCGGTCCACTAGCTTTGCCGACGCTAATTGCCAATGTTCGGATCGATTGTCTTCGCGGCGGCGATATCGGCATCGCCACCTGAATTGTCACCCTTGATCCGCTTGGCGAGGCCGCGGCTGAAGTAGGCGTCGCCCGCCGGGAAACGCGTTACGGCAAAGCCGCACCGGTAACGGCAGGGCAGGTGACGTCGTCACACGCGACGGCGGAAAAAGCGAATACCGTCTCGAAGACGACCCGCGATTTCTGCGTCTTATTGAACAAGCTCGCAACAGCCTCCGAGAAGGACGCGGGATCAGGCTGGAAGATCTTGAAACGAAATAATGGCGTGCGAACGGCAATCGACGCCGACTGCTTCGCTGCACTCCGGCGCGCCCTTGGACGCATCGACGGCACGCTCGCGGCGTGAACCGATGCTGCACACTTACTGCTCCCCCGTAGACTCTGGGGGTAACCAAGATTGAGCGCCCTTATGGGTACACGCCCTACTGTGCCGTCTCATGGACACTCATAAACCGCAGGGTGCGCTGCGCGGTGCCTATGCTTAGTCTCGCATAATCCGCTTCGGCGACTTCGAGAATCTTATCGGCGGCGGGCTGCCCGGCGAGTTTCTTGCAAAGAATGGACTTTACGGTAGGCCAGCTCAAATGGGCTGCTCTGCAGGGGAATAAAACGGAATCGTTGCGATGACTGTTCAAAAGGTCGGCAATGATCTTGATCGGAGTGGAGGCAAGTCGCGCCAGCGCGACGATGAGTTCGTCTTGACGCAGCTCCGCAACAAATCGCACCAGAGCGGCCTCGTTGAGTTGTCCCGCTGCAGCCAACCCGTCGACGTAGCTCTGGGCATGGCTATAGTCGTGTTCAGCCTTCTTGCTGATGCCTTCGGTTATCTTGGCGATCACGTCCTCGATCTGCTGCCGTCGCTCCGGTGGCACCAAGGAACGAATTTTCGCTCTGACGGCTTCGCTCGCGCGTCGCAAAAGTTCCAACAACAAATTACGCGGTAGGTCCGCTCGCAGTCCGACGACCTGCTGGAGACTGTCATCCCCCGCGGCTCTTTTAACCAGTGCACCAAAGCCAGCATCGGAAAAGCGCGCGCCGGCGTTGGTCGCGAGACTCGAGACGACGTTCTGATCGCCTCGATCGAGCAGGACATCGGTCAATGCCGGATCGAGGCTTCCCCGTTGCGAAATCGCCAAAAGGTGACCCTGGCTCTTCGACTTGGCGATCTCAACGAGCTGAAGCGTAGAAAGCCTTTTCGATTCCTTCAGGACTGGCGCTGCTACGACGGTTTCATCGTGCTGCGCTAGCCGCTTGATCACCCCAATTGGGGCGGTAGCCACCGGCGCGAGGCGTTTACCGAGTTCGGTTAGCGCAGTGTTTTCAATCTTTGCGACGAGGTGACACAAAACATCGTCAAACACTCTGATCTGCTCTTCATTAAGATGATTGGCATCGTGCAGAAAAAGATCAGTGACGCGCCGCAGCGTATTGACGCGGTTTTCCGCCGAACCGGCCCTGACGGCGTTTTCCAATTCATCAATCAAGGAAAGCTGTTGCATTGTTGAAACGAGAAAGCTGTTGCATTGTTGAAATAAATTGTATTCGCGGTCGAATAAGGCTTCGTTAATGATTGCGGCTCTCGCCAGCCCGTTTCCGAATTGAACCTAAACCGTTGAAAGCCTGCGAATTTCACGTTACGCGGACGAAACGCGTCAGGGCAAAGCGGCACCGGTAACGGCAGATCAGGTGACGCCGTCACACGTGACGGCAGAAAAGGGTCACGTGTGACGACAAAGCAGGTGACGCCGTCACCTCAAAGCTCGTGACGGCGTCACGGTGAAATTCCCGCGTACGCAACTCATCGCGCCATACCCGGGCGCCATAGCCGGCGCAGCGCTCTGGATATAGCGGGCCCGTCACGCTGGACATGGCATTGGAGGCAAGTAAAATAACCGCGCACCCACCGCGTGCTTGAACCTCCACAGTCTGCGAACACGCGGCTTCCGAGCCCCCGATCAGCACCAGGAGGTCGGGGGCTCTTTCTTTGCAAGTGTCCTTGATGCGGGGAACTGGCCGGCACGTCTTGGGTGTGGCGCTTTCCCGATCTGGCTATTTTCGGCTTAGGGCACTCCATTTGGAAAAATATTTACCGTTCGGGAAATTTACCGTTGTTTCCCGGCGAAAACCGCCTATATTTCCCGATCGGGAAATACCATGGCTCACACCGTTTCAGACCCTTCGGCCTTGGGGCGCATCATCCGCGAGACGCGCCGCGCGCTTGGCCTGACCCAGCCCAAGCTGGCGCTCTCCGCCGGCGTCGGCGTGCGCTTTCTCGTCGACATCGAGAAGGGCAAGCCGACCGGCCAGATTGGCAAAATCATGCGGGTGCTCGCTACGCTTGGCATCGAGCTGCAGCTTTCGCCGCCGATTACAATCACGGCGACCGATGTTCGACCGTAGCCTCGACGTTTGGCTGCTGGGCGAGCTTGCTGGCCGGCTCGACCAAACCGCCGGCCGACTGACCTTCACCTATGACGCCGGCTGGCTCGCACGGCCCCATGCCGTGCCCTTGTCTGCATCGCTGCCGCTGCAGGAAAAGCCGTTCGACGATCGAGCCGCGCGGCCGTTTTTTGCCGGCCTTCTCCCGGAACAGGACAGGCGCGACCAGGTCGCTCGCACCATCGGCGTTTCGGCACGCAATGATTTTGCGCTGCTCGATGCGCTCGGCGGCGAGTGCGCCGGTGCGGTCAGCTTCACGCTTCCTGGCGAAAAGCCGATCGAACACGCAACGGACCTCGACTACCGCATGCTCGACGACGACGAGTTGGCAACGATCATCGACAGGCTCCCCGAGCGACCACTGCTCGCCGGCGAGGAGGGCATCCGGCTCAGCCTCGCCGGCGTCCAGGACAAGCTTCCGGTGCTGGTTGTTGACGGTCGCATCGCTTTGCCGCTGCACGGCGCGCCGAGTTCGCATATCCTAAAACCCGCGATCCGCGGCATTGCCGATAGCGTCCGCAACGAAGGTTTCTGCCTCGCGCTCGCCAGGGCGATCGATCTCAACGCCGCCGCAGCTGACATCCGGGATGCTCAAGGGCGGCCCTATCTGCTCGTGGAACGCTACGATCGGATACGCGAGCCTGACAACCGACCGCGCCGCCTGCATCAAGAAGATTTCTGTCAGGCGCTCGGCGTCGCGCCCGAATACAAGTATCAAAATGAGGGTGGCCCCTCGGTTGAGGATTGCTTCGCGCTCGTGCGCAGCGCGACAAGGCCGGCAGCCCTCTACGTGCCGCAGCTGCTCGATGCCCTCTTGTTCAATACACTGATCGGCAACAACGATGCGCACGCCAAGAACTACGCGCTGGCTTATGGTACCGCAGGCACGATGCTTGCTCCGCTCTATGACGTGCTGTGCACGGCGGTTTACCCGGAATTGCCGGCCAAGATGGCGATGAAGATCGGCGGTCATTACAAATTCTCAGATATTTATCCGCGGCATTGGCAGCGTTTTGCACGGAGCGCTGATCTGTCGGCGCCGCAAGTGCGCCGCCGCCTCCTCGAATTGACGCAGCTTTTACCCCCGGCCGCTCACGAGCTAAGGGACGAGTTTGCGGATCGGGGCCAACAAACGCCGCTGCTGGACCAGATCGTCGGAACCATCGAGCACTATTGCGGTCTAACGTGGTCCCGGTTCGACAAGACGGAAAGCACAACATCGTCTTGACATCCACTTCAGAGAATTACACCGCCTATACGCGCAGCGCAGATCAGTTACCCTTATCGGAAGCCGAGCTATGACACGCACAGTTCGCAACTCAGGAATGAAGGAATTTTTTTGTCCGAGATTAGGGATGATCTCTCCCGCTTTCTTCGCGAGGCAGAGAGTCAAGACATCGTCATCACGCGCCACGGCAAGCCAGCGGGATTACTGGTCGGCTTTCAGTCGGAGGATGATTGGTTTGAATACCGTCTCGAAAACGACCCGAGATTTCTGCGTCGTGTCGAGCGAGCTCGCAACAGCCTCGGAGAGGAACGCGGGGTCAGGCTTGAAGACCTCGAAACGAAGTAATTGCGCTCGTCTCAATTTCGGTCGCCTTCGTGTCGACCTTCGACGGCGACATCTTCAATAGCGGTCGAGTGCGGGTACATCGCCTTGGCAAAACGAACCCAACGGTCGAAACGAATGACCGGCCGGTCCGGCCGGTTGGCTAGTTGATCCGGAGGATGGCGACCTGTACGGTCACAACCGATGCGGGGCGAAGCGAATCCTTAATCTGACTTGAGGAGAGCGTCATGGCGCTAGGTGCAAAGCACACGACCTTACTGGGAGCGCTGGTTCTGGCCGCCATAGCGGCGAGCACCGGTCACGCCAGAGCTTTCTCCGTCGAAAATCAGGGCGCCGGTAGTAACGGGGGAAACGCCAATTTTGGCGATCCCGACGACCGGATCATGCAAAATTTCAGCGGCGGCGGATCGTCATCGGTCCAGAGCGGTTCATCACTGCAATTCGGTACGCCAATGACCACCAACGGCAGCCAGAGCGGAGCGGGCCCGGCGCCGTTGCGTTTCGGACCTCAACCGCCTAGCAGCGGCGATCACAACTAAGACGCGGAATTCTTGATTTGGATGGTCGGGTTGCCAGCAGCCGGTCTAGGCCACGGCTGCGACGATGTCGTCATCAACCCGCCTGGTCACAGACAGGTCACACAGCGGGCATTCAAAAGCTTGCAGCGGCGTTTGCGCGCCAAAATTCGGCAGCGATCGCGCAAACCGCGTGGACGTACCGCAGTGGGGGCAGCGCGGCGATGGCCGATACGCATCTTCAACGTAGGTGGCAGCGTCCAGCATGCAGGTGAGTCTAGACCTCGCTGGTAATCGAATGGTTAGCGAGCGGAACGCCTAGAAGCCCATGCTGGAAAGGCTTCGGACTCGCCCTCTGGCCCCGGGCATGTTGAAAAAGCTGATGAATCGGTCGAAACTGGCTTTAAGCGGTTTCGAGCCTCGATGCTCAAAAAGGGGGGCATATGCTGCGAGTATCATTGATTTGCACGGTTATGGCCTTAGCCGGCGCGCTTCCCGCGAGCGCCCAAGGTGTCAATTGCAACGATTGGTGCCGCGCTAATAAATGCAGCGGCGGAATGACTTCAGGGGCCGCACCGCAGTGCATGCAACAATGCGTTGCCGTCTGCCAGCAGAGAATGAAGGCCAAGCAATAATCACTTGGTGGGAGGCCGGGAATAGGAGGCTGAGTGAGATCAACGACAGCCGAACCTCGGCTTCTGCGAAGCGCGTCTACGCCATCCAGAACGGCTTCACAACGCTCAGATCGCGCCGATCGAGTCTGAAACCGATATCCGCCAAAGTCTTGTCGCTCAAACTCTTCAGGTCTGCGCCGGTGTAACGGCTTCTACCATTGAAGAACTTAATATTTTTCAATTTCAGCGCGAACATTGTCATGGCAAACCTCCATCAGCCCACATTCTGCTATAGCGCCGGCCCTTAAAATGGATGTGATCGGCAGCACAGAAATCATCTATCTGAGCGTCAGCCACCGAGAAATCGAAGATCAGCGCGCATCGCAGGCGAGAGGTCATCCGATTGACCGCGTCCTCGGCGTGCAGCTTTGCCATGGATCTGCCGTGGGGCTGCACTTTGTCGGCGGCCTTAATCCGGCCTTTACGACGCCGGCACCATAATAGCTCTCTGGAGTGACGGGGGAGCGGGACGCGAGCCCGGATGTACGGCAGCGTCCCGCAAATTCGTCGATGCGTAAACTTGTTGCGTTGGAGGTCCCTGTGCAGGACGCAAATCTGAGTGATGATGCGCTGTGGCGCGCCATTGCGGACAATACCAATTCACTGTCCGTGCTCTTAAATAAGCCAACCGAGCTGGATAATAATTTTGCCGCCGCAAATGATCGCCGGCTGATGATGGCAAAGCTCGAGCGCGAATACCGCGACCTTACCGCCCGGATTCTCCGCCGCTATGCGGCTGCCGCCTAACTGACTAAGCACACTTATTTACAGCGCCGGGTCAACGATGCTGCTCAGTCGGGAATTTGCGCTGGATTAACCGGTCGTGGCGCAGCGACCGGCATTCTTGGTGCTGGTGTGACCGGGGCGGCAGAGCTTGCAGGCGGACTGCGCTCCGCGGGCTGCGCAATTAAAGCTGTGCCGCTATCCGCCTTTGACGTCGTTGGGTCTGTTACTTTGATCGCGCCATCGCCGGATTTCGCTGGCGTCGCTAAAAACGACGGCTGTTCTCCTCGCTTGGTGCCGTCATTGCCTCGTGTGGCCGTCGCGTCGTCTTCCAGGCTGCTTGGTGGCGGCGCGGCGATTGACGCGGGTTTTGCGGCAGCGTGCGCAACCGGGGAGCGCCCACCGACGATGGCGAGAACTTCGGCAATAACCCGGGCATGCAGCCGCGGCACCTTGTCGATGTTGAGATGACCGATGTTCGGATCAGAGCTCAGGTCGACATTGGTTAGAGAGCCACGAAAGCCCGGCCCCGGCCGCATATAGGCGTAATCCCGCTGGGTGAAGTTGATGACACGGGCGACATTTCCGGGCGCCGGAAACGACTGCGTGCCGTCGAACGGCACCACGAGCGCCACCGGAACGCCTTTGTCGCCCAGATAGTCAGCCATCTCCATGACGGCATCGGCGCCCAGCGAGTGACCGACGAGGATGATGGGTCCCTCCGTCCCGGACTTGTAGTCTGCCGCGGCTTTGTCGGCGATCGACTTCCAGTCCGTATGGCTGTGCGAAGTCGCATATACCCCGCTTCTGTTGAGCTCGTCTGCCAAAGTGTCCATGCCGGTTGAGAAAACATCGGCGAGACCGCGGAACAGGTAAACGTGCGCGCGCGGCTGCGTCATTCCCCGGTTTTGTCCGAGGACGACTGCCGCCATTAATGACAGCAATGCAATCGTGACCAAGCGGGACCAGCGTCCCATGAGCGCCTCGCGCGTCCGCACCGCTCGTTATCTTCATCATAGCGACAATCTCAAAACCGCCAAGGCGATGAGCTAGCCGTACTGCTTATTACGCCGAATAGGGCGCTGAGTGTCTGTTTGGGTTTAAACGCCGCCGCGGCCCGGTCAAACCGTGCCGCACAGAGCGAATAACCTCTGTCTTGCGGCGGACATGAACAAAGCGCAGTCTATCCTGCGCAGGCGATTATTCGCAGCCTAAAGCCATCAAGAAAACTATTTTGGATACCCGCTTACTCTAACAGGGAGGTACCCAATGCCGACGTTCATTTGCTTCCTGAATTGGACCGACCAAGGCGCCAAAAATGCAAAAGACTCAGGCAAGCGTTATCAGGCTTCCAAAACCATGGCAGAGAAATTGGGTGGAAAGCTACTGAGCGCCTATGTGACGACCGGCCAATATGACGTTGTCGCAACTCTTGAAATGCCCAACGGCGAGGCGATGGTGAAGTTTGCGAGCGCCGTCTCAGCGACAGGCAACGCGCGCACGACAACGGTTCGTGGCTACACGCCCGAAGAGTTCAGCAAACTCGTTGAATAAGCCTCCGATTAGCCCGGTGTCCGCTTTACTCTCGAAAGCGTCATGCGTCGGTGATGCCGCTTTCTTAGCTAGCCAGCCCGCGGCGAAGTCACGCAAGACGGAGCAAGACGGTCTCGGCCTTTGCGCTAATTTTTCGCTTGCCTTGCCTCATGTCTGCGTGCTCCGCCAGCCAGTGCGACCGACGCGACGAGCGAAGCGACAATGCCGGTTCCCCACGGCAAGGCGGAGGAAAGCGCATAGAGCCAGGTCCCGACCGCCGGGCCGGCGGCGTCCTTGAGATCGTTGACGACGCCGAATGCGGCCTGATAGGTCGCTTGGGCGTTACGCGGCGCAAGCTCAGTAACGATCGTCTGCACCAGCGGGCCCGACAGCATCTGCGCCAAGGCGAGGAGCGTCACGGCGCCAACGAGAAACGGCAGCGCCGGCGAGGCCAACAAACAGGCAAATGCCAAGGCCTGTACCGCGCCACTCCACATGACGATCGAAAACCCGCTCATGCGGCCGGTTGCCTGTGTGATCGGCATTTGCAGCAGGACGCCGAGCGCGCCTGCATAAGTGAAGAGAAGTCCGATGCCGGACGCCGTGAGCGTGCCGGCGCCATCGGCATAAAGCGGCGTGATCGTCGCGATCCAGCTCTCGGCGATCTCCAGGAGCGCAATCGGGATGATCAAGCCAGCGAGATGGGCGTCGCGAAATACCGCCGTAAGCATCAGCAGCGACTCTTCATCCTCCTCGTCGGCCGCGGGACCACTCGTTCGCGTCTCATGAAGAAAGATCGCGACGACGAGCGCCCCTGCCAAAAGAGCGATGGCGCCACCGAGGAACACCAGCCCGAGCGAGTGCAGCGCGAGAAGCGCGCCGAGCGCCGGGCCCGCCATGCTGCCGGCATTTGACATCACCCGCCGCGCGGCGAAATGCTCGCGCCGCGCGTCCGTCGGCACGACATCAGCGATGACGGTGGAAGCGGTCGGATGCAGCACGCTCTCGAACACCCCGATGACGATCAGTGCTCCGGCCACCGCGAAGGCGCCGCGAACCATGAAAAGCAAGAGGAACCCGAGGCCGACACCAGTCGTCGATACGAGCAAAACCGGCTTGCGGCCGACCCGGTCGGCGATACCGCCAAAGAACGGCGTCGCCAACAGTTCGCCGCCGGCGTAACAGCCGAGCAGGAGGCCGATGAGTTCGATCGGAATTCCAGCGTCCTTGTGCGCCCAAAGCGCGAAGAAGGGCATCAGAATTCCGTCGGAAACAGAGGCGGCGAAGAACAGGAACATGCCGACCTGGGCAGCGCGCGGTGCGCGCGCGAAGGTCGTCGCAGCAGAAAGAAAAATTTTGATGAATCGATTCACGCTTTGACTCCAACAGCGCTGCCCAAACGGACGACCGGCGCGGATGCGAACGGCCGTCGGTCAGGCGCGCGTTGGCTGACGTGAACGCTTACGACGCGCCTTACGGCACGCGGCCCTAGCCATTAGCGTAAACCGCGATCACACTGCAAGTGCACTCTTGAAGTGACCGGATGTGTGTCCACGTGAAGGCCATTGAGCGCTTGTCGATGTCCGCCATTAGCGGACGCGCAACGCAACCAGCGCGGCTGACTCACTCGCGAAAGCGGACACGAACGCAGTAGAACACAGCGTCCACTTTGGGCCGACTGCCGACAATGCGGCGATGATCCAAGACGACGATCACTGCGGTGGCGCGTAGGTTTTTTGGGCTACCATGCGACGTTGTCTCTCCTGCTCTGGCCGCATTTCGCAAGCGACTGCCGCGAAATTTTGCACGGCCCGAGACGGGTCGTTTTGCCGATAGGCCAGCTCCAACAATGCGCGCGGCGCGTTTCCATCAATCGGAAGGTAGGTAACCGCGTCGGTCAAAATGTGACTCATCGACTGCGGCACGATCGATACGCCCAGGCCCGCGGCTACCATCGGGATGACAGACACAATTTGCGGTGCCTCTAGGCTCGACTCTGGGCTGAACCCCGCGCTTTTGAAGGCCGAAATGATCGAATCATAGCTGTCGGGATTAAGCTCACGCGGATGCTGCAGAATAATGGTTTCGCTGGCGAACGCACCAAGGGATACCGAAGTCGACCGGCTTAGCGGGTGCCCGGTCGGCACGACCATGACCGTGGGCTCATCGACGAGCAGCTCGAGTGTGAGACCTTCGCTTTCGGCGATCGGCGTGCGAATGAAGGCAACGTCGATGTTCCCGGCGCGCAGTTTCGCGATCAGCACGGCTGTGTTGCTCGCTTGGGGAAACAAAACAACATTGGGATAATGCTTGCGATATTCCCGGATGATTGTTGGTACCAGCGGATGGAAGTAGGTTCCGCCGCTGGAGCCGATGTTGAGACGTCCGGTTTCGCCGCGGGCGCGGCGCCGCACGCCGATCTTGGCCTCCTCAACCTGCTTGAGGATGGCGCGGCCGTCCTCAAGCATCAGCTTTCCGGCATTTGTCAGTTCGACGCCCCGAGCGTGGCGAACGAACAGTGGCGCTCCTGTCTCTTTTTCCAACTGCCGAATCTGCAAGCTGAGCGGCGGCTGGTTGATGCCAAGCCGTTTGGCGGCGCGGGTGAAATTCAGCTCCTCGGCGACCGCAACGAAATAGCGGAGATGGCGTAGCTCCATCGGCTATGTGTCCATGCGGAAGTAAAATCAGAGGTCGCCCGGAATCACCTTTTTTGCTGTTTGGTGCGGCCGTCAACGTCAACAATGCAACCATACATGGTAGATATGGCAGAAGCCATAGTCAGGTATTGGACAAACACTTTTTCGATCGCCATCTCCTGCCTAGGAGTGGGTCGTGCGAGAAGATCCAGAGCAGCCTTCCTTTGACGTGATGGGCTTACTCACCCGTCACCGCACGCGATGGACCTCATCTAAATATAGCGAAAATCAAACTATTTACGCGCAGGGAGACCCAGCGGATTCGGTTTTTTACATCCACAGAGGCAAGGTCAAAGTTACCGTCGTTTCCAAGCTTGGCAAGGAAGCCGTCGTCGCAATCCGGGGACCGGACGAATTCTGCGGCGAGGGAGCGATGACTGGAGCGCCGCTGCGTTTGGCTACAGCCACTACGATGTCGACATGCGAGATCATCCGGTTAGAGCCGCACACCGTAGTCCGCCTGCTTCATGAGAACCAGGAGTTTGCCGACTACTTTCTCGCCCATCTTCTGACTCGGACCGCCCGCGTTGAAGCAGACTTGGTCGACCAATTGTTCAATTCCAGCGAGATGCGGCTGGCACGGGCGCTTCTGCTGTTAGCCAACTATGGCAACGAAGTCGGTCAAGAACCGATACCAGTGAAGGTGAACCAGGAGACGCTTGCGGCGCTAATTGGAACGACGCGGTCTCGCGTGAATGTTTTCATGAATAAATTTCGTAAGTTGGGTTTGATCAAATACAACGGCAAACTGGAAGTTCAAAACGGCCTGCTGAACTTCGTTCTCAATGAACGACCCCATATCGAAGACTAGAATTACCGGATAGTCGACTGGCTTACTCCATCAACAAATGATGCGGATCGCTGCCGAGCGATGAGCGCGATCTGTTCCTCTCAATTATATCCAAGACTTCTGCAATGAGAATATACATCTGCTTTAAATAAAGCAGTGTGGCCGCGGCCTCCGCCGAAGCAGTTTCCCCGGCACACCAAGCACAGATCGCGGCGCGCGCTCTGTACGATTCCGATTCTGATTGTTCAGGAGCCATTCCAAACAAGTGCGGTGAGTCATTCGGCCTTCAGAGACTAACTTCGATAATAAAACCTGGCAAGAACACGTCAAAAGACACTCACATGTCTAACAGCGCGCAACTGGGGGTTTGCCCCCACCGTTGTCGGGCGCGAACAGAGGTGGCCCTAGCGCCCGCCATTTCAGAGCCGATGAGATCGTTCAAAACGCTTTTGGGTTGATAAACGGACGCGCTACCCTCAGATCATGATGTCCGCATTATTTTCGAAAGCGGACACGAAGGCAGAGGGTGCGCGCGTCCGCCAAAGGCGAGCGACCTGCCCTGGCTGCTGGACTGGACCACGGCGGCGAATGGCGTCGCCAAGGCGATTCTTTATTTCGGCATCAAGGCGCCGGTCGATCCGGTCGGCGATATGGCCGCGATCAAGCGCAACATGACGGATTACGAAGACCAGCAGGCGGCAGCGATGAGTTTTATGATCCGCATCCAGGCCTGCGACATGCAGGCGCTGTCTCCGTTCATGGCGCAGCTCCCGCCCGAGCAGCGCACGCCGGTCCGCATGGAGGGCCACAACAAAGCGCGTGTCGGCAGCGCTGAAACAGTCCTCGGCGGGCTGATCACGATCGCACAAGGACTAAAGCCCGCCAATGCGCGCCTTCTCAGCGCGGCTATCGCCGGTACCGGCAATGTCTGGGTCCAAACCATCCTGCCGGGCGACCGGCCTACGATTCTCGCCGCGCTCGCCAAGGCCGAGGATGCGGCCAAGGACGACACGGTGCAGAAGAATCTCGCCGCATTCGGCGCGGCGCTCGCGGCTGCGAAAGATCCCCATTAATTGGGCGCGGTAGGGTCGTTTTAACCGGGAGCCGTGAAACGCGTTGCAGGGAATGTGCCGGCCGTGAAACGCGTTACGGCAACGCGACACCGGCAACGGCAGAGCATGTGACGCATCACCTGTGACGGCGGAAAAGCGTCACTCGTGACGGCAGGGTATGTGACGCATCACCTGTGACGGCGGAAAAGCGTCGCCCGTGACGGCACAGCATGTGACTCCGTCCCACAAGGTGCGTAACGCGTGACGGGGAACTTCCCCGCCGGCGTGACGCGTGACGCCAAAGCTCTTGATGCGTCACGGCCCCGTGCGGAATTCTGGACAAACCCGGTGTCGTACGTCCGTCACGTTCGACATGCCATGGTAGGGACGCGAGACTGGCCACACGTTCCGCGTGCTCAACCTCTCCGAAGTCCCCAACACGCGGCCTCCGAGCCCCCGACCCACCCCGGTTTGTCGGGGGCTCTTCTTTTGCAGTCCTCGACTGTTGAGCCCCGGCAACCGGTAACAGCGTCTGCGGCTGCTGTTGGGGTTTTGCCGGGTCGCTTATACACTCTTTAGTTGCTGTAGCTACGTTGACACCCCAAAGTAGTGAGTTGGCAGAACGAACCCAACAATCGAAACCCCAATTAAGACAGGCCCTTGCGCCCCCATCCGGCTGCTTCCGGGCTACTTACGGACCGCGCAATCCCGCAAAATCTCGGGCTTGAATGCGAGACCATGACCCGCCCGTTCCGGCGCCGTGATCATGCCGTTCACCACCGGCACCGGATCGATCCACAGATCCTCGCCGAGCCCCATGTCTTCGATCCACAGTCCGTTCGGGATCGAGGCAAGGAGTTGCACGTTCAGTTCCGGAAACAGATGCGGCGCGATTGTCATGTTCCAGGTGTCGGCGAGCGCCGCGATCTTGCGTAATTCCGTCATGCCGCCGCGCATCGGATCGGGTTGCAGAATAGGCAGCCGCGGGTTCTCAAAAAACGGCTTGAGATCGAAGCGCGTGAAATGTGTCTCGCCGCCGACGATGCGTAAATCGAGCGCCTCGGCGATGCGCAGATAGCCGGCGAAATCGTCCGGCACGACCGGCTCCTCCAGCCAATACACATTATAGTCCTGAAATTTTCGCCCCATCTGGATTGCGACGTCGGCGGTCCAGCCCATGTTCACGTCGATCATGATGTCGATGTCGGGGCCGAGCGCCTCGCGCATGCGTTTGACGTTGTCGAGATCGGCCGCGAGGCTGTGCACGTGCGCGACCTGCATCTTGATCGCCCTGTAACCGCGCTCCTTGTAGTGCAGCGCCTTGGCGATCATGCCGTCGCCGCCCGCGCCGCGGAAACAGCCGGAGCCATAGGCCGGCAACTGCGATCGATAATGTCCCCACAGCCGGTGCAGCGGCAGCTTGGCCGCTTTGCCGAGCGCGTCCCACAGCGCGATATCGAGCACCGACATGGCCATGACCGCGATACCGGCGCGGCCATAAGTGATGGTGGTGCGCCACAGATCCTGCCAGATCGCCTCGACCGCGCTGGCGTCCTTGCCGATGACGCGCGGGATGATGCACTCCTCGAGACACACCAAAATGGTTTTGATGCCCGGCCGGAACAGAAACAGGTAACCCATGCCGGTAACGCCGCCCTTGGTCTCGATGTCGAGCACTAGGAAGTTTCGCGTTTCGCCAAAGGCGTGGCCTTTTAGCCAGGGAGTATTTGGCCACGGCACGCGCAGCATGGTGGTGCGGACGGCAGTGATGGTGAGATCGGTCATAGCGTGCTCCCGGCCGGACCATTTTCGGCGGCATACATTATCAGTGGCAATGGGGAGGTCGAGAGGAGCGGACATTGTACTGGCCCGATTCGGCGTAAACTGCCATGACGCGCAGGAGCAACGCCGGAGAGGCATGTGGCCGGCACTATCAATGTTTCCGCCTATAGCGATGCGCTCGTCGTCCTTGGCACGGCAGGCATCGTGGTGCCGATCGTCAGCCGGCTCGGCTTTTCGCCGGTGCTCGGTTATCTCGGCGCGGGAGCACTATTCGGCCCGCTCGGCCTCGGCTCGCTGATCAATTCCTTTCCGCCGCTGTACTGGTTCACAGTCGGCGACGCCAAGGATGTTGCCGGGATTGCCGAGCTCGGCATCGTCTTCCTGCTGTTTTTGATCGGAATCGAACTGTCGTTGCACCGGCTCCTCACCATGCGGCGGCTGGTTTTCGGCATGGGCGGATTGCAGGTGCTCCTGACCACGGCGCTTCTCGCCGGCGCCGCTGTCTATGCCGGAAGCGATCCCTCCCAGGCGATTATCCTCGGCGCAAGCCTGTCGCTGTCCTCGACCGCGATCGTGCTGGAGCTGCTTTCGAAGCAGGATCGCCTCACCAGCAGTGTCGGCCGCTCGAGCTTTGCCGTTTTGCTGTTGCAGGACCTCGCCGTCATCCCGATCCTGATGTTCATCTCGCTGCTTGCGGCGGGATCGGGCGGCTCGGTAATCGCCAGCCTCGGCCGCGCGCTCCTGCAAGCGGTCGCCGCGCTTGCCGTCATCATTATCTTCGGCCGCGTGGCGTTGCAGCCGCTGTTTCAGCTCGTTGCGGCGACGCGTTCGCGCGATCTGTTCATTGCCACCGCCTTGTTCGTGATCATCGCCGCTGGCGTGGTCGCCAACCAGGCCGGCCTGTCAATGGCGCTCGGAGCTTTCGTCGCCGGCCTTCTGCTCGCTGAGACCGAATATCGCAAGGCGATCGAAGCGACCATCGAGCCGTTCAAGGGACTCCTGCTCGGCATTTTCTTCTTCACCGTCGGCATGGATATCGACGTGCGCGAACTGCTGCGTGAGCCACTCTTGCTCGCCACCGCCGTCGTCGCGCTGATCGCGGTGAAATCGCTGTTGATCATTGGCCTCGCAAAACTCTTCCGCCTGTCGTGGCCGGTCGCGGTCGAAATGGGACTTTTGCTTGGCCCCGGCGGCGAATTCGCCTTCGTCGGCATCGGCTCGGCGGCGGATTTGCATCTTATCGATGGGCGGCTCGCGAGCTTTGCACTGGTGGTCACTTCGGTGACCATGGCGCTTACGCCGCTGCTCTCATATGTGGGACGGCGCTTCGCGAGGCGGTTGCGCGCCACCGGCCCCACGCCATCGGAGCTGATCGCCCGGCCGAGCGGCAGCGGCAAGCACGCCATTGTCGTCGGCTACGGGCGTGTCGGCAAAGTCGTATGCTCCTTGTTGAAGGAACACGGCATTGCCTATATCGCCGCCGACTCCGACACCCACACCGTCACGCACGACCGCCGCGAGGGGCAGGAGGTCTATTATGGCGACGCCGCCGATCCGGAATTTCTAAAAATCTGCGGCCTCGCGAGCGCTGCAGGCGTCATCATCACTATCCACGACCACGACCTAATCGACCAGGTCGTCGCGCATGTACGCGCCATCCGTCCCGACGTTCTCATCGTGTCGCGGGCGCGCGACGCTAATCATGCGCGCCACCTCTACGAGCTTGGCGCCACCGACGCGGTGCCGGAGACCGTGGAAGCGAGCCTGCAACTGTCCGAAGCGGTGCTGGTCGGCCTCGGCGTTCCCGCCGGCCCGGTGATCGCCTCGATCCACGAAAAGCGCGACGAAATCCGCCATGACTTGCAGGAAGCGGCCCGCGCCGCGGGGCTCAATAAGATTCATGCGGTCAGGGCGAAGACGACGAAGCGGCTGCGCCGAAAGAAAACCTAGATCCTCGCCAGATAAGGTTCGAGCGCGGTGACGCTTTGCAGATTGTGCGCCGGCGCAAACAGATCGACACAGGGCAGCGCCGCTGCATGCCGCGCCTGTCGCCGTGTAACTTCTTTGTGACGGTTAGCCGGCCGTGCCTGGCCGCAATACAGGCAACGCGGTCTCAGTTGGCGCGGTCACTGTTGGCGCGGCAATGTTGGGCGCCGGCGCCTCTTTGCGGCGCGCCACGGTCGGGTTGTTGTTGGCGGGCTTGCAGGTTTCGGCATGTGCCGTTTCCAAAATATAGCGCATCGCCTCAGCCTGGACCCGCGGCGATTTGTCGATGGTCAGATGATCGATCGAGGGATCGCCGGAGAAATCGACGTTGCTCAGCGTGCCGTGGAAACCGGTGCCCGGCCGCATATAGGCATATTCGCGCTGCGTCAGGTTGATGACGCAGGCGACATTCTTCGGGGCGAGGTAGGAGCCGGTGCCGTCCACCGGCACGACCAGCGCCACCGGCACGCCGAGACTATTCAACTGTTGCGCCATCGTCATCACAGCGTCGGCGCCGAGCGAATGTCCAACCAGAATATACGGGCCATGATCGCCGGCGCGGTATTGCTGCGCGATCTGTGCGACGACGCTGCTGGACACCGTGTGATTATAGACGCTGGCGTCGATCCCGTGCTGTTCGATCTGCGCGGCGAGCTGGTCCATGCCAAGCGAAAAAATATTGAGAAGCCCGCGCATCAGATAGACGTGCGGTCGCGACGCGGCGGCCTGCGCCCCGGTGGGCTTAAGCGCTAATCCGGTCAGGATGAAAGCTGCCGCGAGCAGGCAAACCCATGCTTTGGCAATGAAATTACGGTTGCCCGACTTCGCGCCCGACATCGCACAACTCCACACTACGCCACGCGACAACGCCGGAGACTATGGCGATACGGGGTAAAAAATTCCTTGTCGTACCCGGGGGCGAGCGTTTCTGGCACGGGATTTCCCCCTTTTTTCGCCTTCAGCGGTTGTTCGCTGCGCGGCGGCTTGCGAGCTCCACGACGATCGGCTGCGTCGCGACCCGCAACGGCATGCGCCGTACGCTGGTGAGCGTATGCAGGAAATCCGTGAACCAGCTCTTCACCGATGCCGCCTTGAGCTTGCGCACCATGGACTGCCAGCGCTCGCGCCGCTCTTCGAGGCCCATATTCAGTGCGACCGCGATTTGCCGCGCCATGCCGTCGATGTCGTGCGGATTGATGATCAGCGCGGCATCGAGTTCCTTGGCCGCTCCGGCAAAGGACGACAAAACCAGCACGCCTGGATCGAACGGATGTTGCGCCGCGACATATTCCTTGGCGACGAGGTTCATGCCGTCGTGCAGCGGCGTCACCAGGCCGACACGGGCGAGACGGTAAAAGCCTGCGAGCGTAAGCTGTGAAAAGCCCCTATTGAGATAACGGATCGGCATCCAGTCGACCTCGCCGTGGCGGCCGTTGATCTCGCCGACCAGCGCAGCGAGCTCGGCTTTGAGCTCGCGATACGCCTTGATGTTACCACGCGACGGCACTGCGACCTGCAACAGCGATACTTCACGCTTGAGGGAGGGTTCGATCTCCAGCATGCGGTCGAAAGCGCGCACGCGATTGGCGAGACCCTTTGAATAATCGAGCCGATCGACGCCGAGCACCAGCTTGGCGCCATGCATGCTGTCGCGCAGCCGGGCGACTTCGGTACGGTTGATCGCCTTGGTGGCGCGCGCGGAGAATTCGTCGACGTCGATGCCAATCGGGAAGGTCGCAAGTTGCGTCAGGCCCCATTCCGATGCGACCGTGCCGTCGACGACGTTTAGTCCCATCTCGGATTGCAAATAGTCCTGAAAATTCTGCCGGTCTTCGACGGTCTGAAAACCGAGAAGATCGTAGGCGAGCATGGCCTGGACGAGTTCGGCATGATGCGGCACCGCGGTCATGGTGCGGCGATCCGCCCACGGCGTGTGCAGGAAGAAGCCGAGCGGCCGCTCGATACCGAGCCGGCGCATGTCCGCGCCGAGCGACAGGAAGTGGTAATCCTGGATCCAGAACGCCGCGTCCGGCGTGTTGAAACGCACCAGCGCGCGCGCCATGAACGCATTGATCTCGCAATAGCAGGTGTAATCGTCGGCGGTGACTTGGATCAGGTCGGGGCGCGAATGCAGCGCCGGCCACAGCGCCGAATTGGCGAAGCCTTCGTAATAGCCGCGATAATACTTGCCCGGCATATCGACGGTGGCCAGCGCGCCGGTACCGAGCGGTTCGATCCTCGCGAACGAATCCCGCGTGCCTTCGCTGGGCTGTCCGCTCGAGCCGACCCAGATCGCGCCGGAATCCCGCACCATTGGCAACAACGCCGCCGCAAGTCCGCCAGCCACCGGCTCCTCGGCTTGCACCCGCGCGACGCGGTTGGACACGACAACGACACTCACGGAAACCTCTCCACGCTGTCTGGCACTCAATTAACCGTTACCGGCAGGCTTAGTTCCGCATTTGTGATGCGGTGCAACGAAGCCGGTTCCGCCACGGGAACTTCTTTGCGGCACAGGCGTTTACAAATGGGGCCGCGCACACACCGCGCAATTTCATTGCGGACAGAACAATGCGTGCTCTCACGGTTGCGCCGGGCCAGGCCGATTCGGCGCGAGTGGAAGAGATTCCCGATCCGCCGCTCTCGGACGGCGCCGTGCTGGTGAAGATGCTGGCGCTCGGCGTTTGCGGCACTGATCGTGAAATTGTGACCGGCCATTACGGCTGGGCGCCGCCTGGCCAGAAACGGCTGGTGATCGGCCATGAATCGCTCGGCAGCGTGCAGGAAGCGCCGGTCGATTCCGGCTTCAAAGCCGGCGATCTTGTCGTCGGCATCGTGCGCCGGCCCGACCCGGTGCCATGTTCCTGCTGCGCGGTCGGCGAATGGGACATGTGCCGCAACGGACGCTACACCGAGCGCGGCATCAAGGAGCGCAACGGCTATGGCTCGGACCTTTTCCGCATCGAGCCCGACTTTCTCATCAAGCTCGATCCGGCGCTCGGCATGAACGGCGTGCTGACCGAGCCGACAAGCGTCGTCGCCAAGGCCTGGGATCACACCGAACGCATCGGTCACCGTTCGCGCGGCTTCGCGCCCAAGACATTGCTTGTCACCGGCGCCGGTCCGATCGGGCTGCTGGCCGCAATGATCGGCGCGCAGCGCGGCCTTGACGTGCATGTTCTCGACCACAATGACCGGGGTCCCAAACGTCTCATTGTGCGCGAGCTCGGCGCCACATTCCATCTTGGCGGCATTGCCGATCTCGATGGCTTCAAGCCTGACATTATTATGGAGTGTACCGGCGCTCCGAGCGTGGTGCGCGATGCCTTCGGCAGCACCGCGTCCGGCGGCATCGTTTGTCTCATCGGCGTGTCCGCGCCCGGCGGGGATATGGACGTCGATGTCGGCGGGCTTAACCGCACCATGGTACTCGACAACGACACCGTGTTCGGCAGCGTCAACGCTAACCGCAAGCACTACGAAGACGCCGTCGACACTTTGCAGCGTGCCGACAAGCATTGGCTTGCCCGGTTGATCACGCGCCGCGTGCCGGTCGAGCAATGGACCACCGCGCTCGATCATGAGCCCGATGACATCAAAGTAGTCATCGATTTTTCCTGACTGACGCGCTATCGCGAACCAAACCGAAACGAAAGCCGAAACAAAAATGTCCACGCCGATAGAAGATTATGCGCTGATCGGCGATTGCAAGAGCGCTGCACTCGTGTCGCGCGGCGGCTCGATCGACTGGCTGTGCTGGCCGCGTTTCGATTCCGACGCCTGTTTTGCCGCGCTCCTCGGCACGCCCGAGAACGGCCGCTGGCTGGTGGCGCCGCTGGACGAGGCGCGCATCACGCGGCGCTATCGGCCGGACACGCTTATTCTCGAAACCCAGTTCGAGACCAAGGACGGCGCCGCGACGCTGATCGATTTCATGCCGTTCCGCAGCGATCATTCCGAGATCGTGCGGCTGGTCGTCGGCACCCGCGGCAGGGTCAAGATGCACACCGAGCTCGTTCTGCGCTTCGGTTACGGCGCCGTGGTGCCGTGGGTGACGCGACTGGAGGACGGCACTCTGCGCGCGATCGCCGGGCCGGACATGGCGGTGCTGCGCACGCCGGTGCGTGTCACGGGCAAGGACATGACATCGATCGGCGAATTCACGATCGGCCGCGGCGAAACCATTCCACTCGTTCTGACCTATGCGCGCTCGCACAAGACGCTGCCGGACGCGATCGATCCGATGGCGTCGCTCGAGGCGGCCGAGACATTCTGGAGGCAATGGGCGGCGAAATGCCGGCCTGCCGGCGATTGGTCGAATGCAGTGCGCCGCTCGATGATCACGCTCAAGGCGCTGACTTATACGGCGACAGGCGGCATCGTCGCGGCGCCGACGACGTCGCTGCCGGAGCAGCTTGGCGGCACGCGCAACTGGGACTACCGGTACTGCTGGATGCGCGACGCCACGCTGACGCTGCTTTGTGCCATGCATGCCGGCTATTACGAGGAGGCCCAGGCCTGGCGCGAATGGCTGTTGCGCGCGGTCGCCGGCAGCCCGGATCAGCTGCAAATCATGTATGGCATCGGCGGCGAGCGGCGGCTCGCCGAATGGGAGGTCGACTGGCTTCCCGGCTACGAGAATTCCGCGCCGGTACGCGTCGGCAATGCGGCGCACCGGCAATTGCAGCTCGACGTGTTCGGCGAGATCATGGACGTGCATCATCAGGCGCGGCGCTGCGGTCTGTCGACCAACGAATCCGGCTGGGACGCGCAGATCAAATTTCTCCAGCATCTGCGCGACATTTGGCATGAGCCGGATCAGGGTATCTGGGAAATGCGCGGGCCGCCGCAGCATTTCACCTATTCCAAGGTCATGGCCTGGGTCGCCTTCGACCGCGCCATCAAGAGTGCGGAGACGTTCGGGCTCGAAGGCCCAATCGACGAGTGGCGCAAGCTGCGCGAGGCGATCTGCGAGGAGGTTCTGGAATGCGGCTTTGATAAGAAGCTTGGCAGCTTCGTGCAGGCCTATGGATCGGATCAGCTTGATGCCAGTCTCCTGCTGTTGCCGGCTGTCGGTTTCCTGCCGGTCGACGATCCGCGCGTGGCAAATACCATCGCGGCGATCGAGCGGCGCCTCGTGCGCGACGGTTTCGTCATCCGCTACTCGACCGAAGACGTCAAAGACGCGCTGCCGCCGGGCGAGGGCGCGTTCCTCGCCTGCAGCTTCTGGCTGGTCGACGTTTATGTCTTGCAAGGGCGCTACGACGACGCCGAGCGCCTGTTCGGCCGGCTGGTCGGACTTTGCAATGACGTCGGTCTGCTATCGGAGGAATACGAGCCACGGGCCAAGCGGCTCGTTGGCAACTTTCCGCAAGCCTTCTCGCACCTCGCGCTAGTCAATAGCGCCTACAATCTGACGCGCGTGCACAAACCGGTGCAGCAGCGCGCCCAGGACGAGCCCGCGCCGCCATTGGCAGTTCGGTCCGATGCGGAAAAGGACCTCGTCAGCTTAGAAGCGTCACCTGGCCGGTCCTGAGCCTGTAAACGCCGCCGACGACCTGGATTTTTTTGCTGTCCACCGCTGCCTGGAGGATCGGCCCGGCCGAACTCAGTTTCCCGACATTGAGCGCAACATTGCGCTCGATGGCGTTTTCCAGCATGTCGCCCGCTTGTCCTTGAACGGCGTCGACGGCGGGTTTGATGGCGGCGACGAGCGACGGCAAATGGCCGGGCAGCGTCGTGCCGTCCTTGACCGATTTGATGGTGGCGTCGACCGCGCCGCAGGCTTCGTGGCCGAGCACCATGATCAGCGGCGTATTGAGCACCGCGACCGCATATTCGAGGCTTGCCACCATTTCGTCGCTGGCGAAATTGCCCGCGATCCGGCAGACGAAGACGTCGCCGCGCGCGGTGTCGAAGCAATATTCCGGCGCGATGCGCGAGTCGGCGCAACTCAGAACGGCGGCGAACGGATTTTGTCCTTTGCTCAAAGCTTCGCGCTCGTGGCGGAAATCGTGCCGCCGGCTCACGCCCTCGACATAGCGCATGTTGCCCTGCATCAGCCGGTCGAGGGCGACCTTGGGCGAAATGACGTTTTCGGGCTTCGGCGACGCGGCGGGTTCGGCTGCCATCGCCGGCACCGTGACTCGCGACGCCAGCATCGATCCGACGGCCGCCGCCGCCGCGAGCTTTAATACACTGCGCCGTTCGATACGTGGATGCTTGAAGGAAACGGTCGAGCAATATTCGCACATGTTTACCTCCGGCCGCATTGTCCGGCATGATATCACCGGGCTTGTTTCCGCTTCTTACCGCGCATCAAGTGAAAGGAGAAATACCTCGTGCGCTTTGGTTTGTCATTCTCTGTGGTTGCCGCAGCGATCGTGCTGTTCGTTAGTCCTGTTGTTGCCGGTAATTGGCTCACTTATCACAACGACCGTTATGGCACGACGATCGACTATCCGGATATTTTCGTTGCCCGACCGCCGCCCGACGCTGATGACGGCCGAGCCTTCAAGAGCGCGGACGGCGCGGGATTCACCGTTTCCGCATTATACAATGCGCTCGATTTTACCGTTCTCACATACCGAGATTTTATCATCAAAAACCTCGATCCTGGCAGCACGGTCACCTATCAGGCGAGCGGCAGCGACTGGTTCGTTATTTCCGGAACCAAAGGCGCCGACATCTTTTATGAGCGGCATTTGCTGTCGCACGGCGCGCAAATGACCGAGGATTTTGTCGTCTCCTATCCGGCGTCGCTGAAGTCGACCTACGATCCGATTGTGGCCCGGATGGCGAAGTCGTTCCGCCCAGGCACGGGGTTTCAGAGTCCTTGAGGCAAGGCTTGCCTTTTATCCGGCCGAGGACGGTGGATAGTTCCTGGCGACAATAAACAAATCTGTCTTGCATCGCCGCACAAGATTTTTTGTTCGTCCGTATGCTAGCTTGCAGTCCGTTTGGCTGCCGATAGTCTGACGTTCTGTGCCGCGCCGCCGCTGCACCGGAGCCATTTCCATCGTTTTGAAAAAGGGGAGCTAACGAACGATGGCCCGCTATCGCTTACTGCTCGCGACATTCGCTTTGATAGGCGCTTTTCCGGCAATGCTTTCATCGCCCGCCGCGGCTCAGGGTACGCAACCTTGGACGCAGGTCGGCTCGTTGATGTGTAAGGTCAATCCGAGCATCGGCTTCATCATCGTGGGTCATCAACCGATGGAGTGTACTTATACGCAGACGCTCGCACCGGCACCGCCGCAATATTACGACGGCGCCATCAATACGGTGGGACTTGATATCGGCGTCAGCGCTGGCAGCGTGCTGGGCTGGGGTGTGTTCGCCCCGACAAACGGTGTTCCCCCTGGCGCACTCGCCGGCGAATATGTCGGGGTAACCGGTGATGTCGGCTTTGGAATCGGCGGCGGCGCCAATGTGCTCCTTGGCGGCTCCGCCCGCACCTTCGCGCTGCAACCGCTCTCCCTGCAAGGCTCGATAGCCGTGAACGCCGTTCTGGGTGTATCGTCGCTCAAGCTGCGGCCGGCCACCTGGAGGTGAACCGCGCGCGCCTCATGAACGAAAGTTCAATTCACCCGCGCCAATAGCGGTCTTCCCAGCTGCGCGACAACCGCATCGCCGAAAGAATAAGTCCTGCCATCGAATAGGTTTGCGGGAAATTGCCCCACAGCGCGCCAGTCTGCGGATCGACGTCCTCGGAGAGCAGTCCGTAGCGGTTGCGGTTTTTCAGCGCGTCGGTGAACAGGTCGCGCGCCGCCTCGCGCCGGCCGAGCGACCACAGCGCGTCGATCAGCCAGAACCGGCAGATCAGGAACGCGGTGACCGGCATGCCGAAGTCGTCGGCGCTCGCATAGCGCATGACGTGCTTTTCGCGCACCAGTTCGCGCTCCATGGCGGCGACGGTGGAAACAAAGCGCGGATCGTCGACCTCGACGACCCCAAGATCGGCGAGCAAGAGCACGCTGGCGTCGAGATCGTCGGAGCCGAATGCTGCTGTGAAGGCGCCGCGCTTCTGGTTCCAGGCCTGCTCAAGCAGCGTGGTATGGATCGGATCGGCGATCGCATTCCAGTGCCTGGCGCGGTCGTCGAGCCCAAGCCGCATGGCGATCGCGGCGAGCCGCTGACAGCCCGCCCAGCACATCGCGGCCGAATGAGTGTGAATGCGCTGGCGGCCGCGATATTCCCAGATGCCGGCGTCGGGTTCGAACGCTTTGGCGGCGGCGCGATTGCCCAGCGATTCGAGCAGACGAAACAGTCCTTCATCGCCCGGCCGCGGCAGCCGGCGATCGAAGAACATCGGCATAGCGGCGAGAATGACGCTGCCATAGGCGTCGTGCTGCACCTGGTCGACGGCGGCATTGCCGATGCGGACCGGTCCGTCGCCGCGATAGCCTTCGAGATCGTGCGCGATCCGCTCCTCGACGTCCGTTGACGGAACCACGCTGTAGAGCGGGCGGAGCTCCTGATCGGGCTTTGCCGCAATCGACAGCGTAAACGAGATGAATTCTTCCATGGTGCGCGTAGCGCCGATGCGGTTGAGCGCCTGCACGACGAAATAGGCGTCGCGCAGCCAGCAATAGCGGTAATCCCAGGTACGGCCGGTAGAAGGCGCTTCGGGAATCGAGGTGGTATGCGCGGCGACCACGGCGCCGGTCTCGTCAAAGTTGGAGAGCTTCAACGTGATCGCGGCGCGGATGATCGCTTCCTGCCAATCGTAGGAGATCGACAGCCGGCGCACCCATTCCATCCAGTAATCGTGAGTGCGCTCGGCAAATTCGCGGCAGGTCCGGTCAAGATCGCCGGTGAACGGCTCGTCCGGACCGAACACCAGATGTAATGGCCTGGTCACGACGAACGGCGCTTCGCTGTCGATCAGCGACAGCGGCGCATCGGTTGTGAGCCGGATCACTGTCGAATCGTTGGCATAACGGATGTGATTGCTGCCGACTGAGCGGTGCGGCATCGGCTTGCCGTAATCGCAAGTCGGCCGTACCCGGATGGTGATCCGCGGGAGGCCCGCGATCGGCTCAATGATGCGGTAAAGCTGCGGCGGCCGGAACACCCGGCCGAATTGGCGGAAGCGCGGTGCGAAATCGGTGATCCGCACTTTGCCGCCGTGCCTGTCGGTGAGGACCGTGGTGACGAGCGCGGTGTTGCGGACATATTCGGAATGGAACTCCGCCATGTCGTCGAGCACGACGTCGGAGAACCCTTTTTCCTCGCGACCGGACACCAGCCGGCAGAAGATCGGGTCACCGTCGAAACGCGGATAGCACCACCACACGATCCGCGAGCATGGATCGACCAGCGCGGCGGTGCGGCCGTTGCCGACCACCGCAAGATCGAGCCCGTGATCGATCATGCCGTCGTGTCCGGGCAGCGGAGTGCGCTGGGTCATCCGGTTTCGTCCGATAACCGCGGAATCAAGTCTATGATCGTCCATTAAGGGATGCCTTGAGGTGCTGCCTTGTGTGGCAGCGACTTGTTTATGTCGGGGTTTAGCCCTGATTTGCAATGCGCGTAAGCCACGCGCGCACCGATTCGGGCTTTTCGAAATGGCCGTTGACGTCCGCCAGAACGCGGCCGACTGAAAAACCCAAGCCGCCGAACCGCGAGATAACGCCGAACACCGGCTCGTCGGTCAAATCGTCGCCGATGAAGATCGGGTTGCGGCCGGTAAACGGCGCATAATCCATCAGGTCGCAAACGGCATTAGCCTTGTTCACGCCGGCGGCCTTGATCTCGACGACGAGCTTGCCGGGCAGCACTTCGACCAAACCCGGCGCTGCATCGGCACAAATTCTGTCGACCGCCGCGCGCACCGCATCGGCTTTTTCCGGCGCGAGCCGAAAATGCAAAGCGAGCGAGTAACCTTTGTCTTCGGCGAGGATGCCGGGGCCGAGTTCGGTCAGCGCGGCGAGCTTGCGCTTAAGAGCCCCGCCGAGTGGTTTGGCCCGAATCAGAGGTTCGGCGCCGGGCGTGGCGCGCAATTCGGCACCGTGGCCGCCGATGGCGGCGAGTTCCAGCGGCGAGAAAATCAGATCGATGTCGCCTAGCGAGCGGCCGGACACCAGCGCCAGCGCGCCGCCGGTCAATTCGTCAAGCCGCGCCAGCGTCTGCCGCAACTCCGCCGACACCCAGACCTGCTGCGGCGAGGGCGCAAGATCGAGAATAGTGCCGTCGATGTCGAGCAGGATCGCGCATTTGCGCAAATCCGGGACGAGCGACGTTTCCGGCAGCTCCATGTCGAGGTCCAAAATAGTCATTGTGCTGTGTAGTCCCCTCGCTAGCGTTGATATCTGGTTCTCAATCGACGAATGCAAGCGGCCGCGCCACTTGTTCGAGCGGTTTACGCTCTGCGGCCACGCCCCACAATGCCTCGGTCGCCGCGGCCCCGATCATCAGCGCTGCGCCGATGAAATAACCGATGGCGACGCTGCCGCGCGAACCGGTGCTGATCAGCATGCCGAGCAGCAGCGGACCGGCGATACCGCCGATGCCGGTGCCAATGGCGTAAAAGAACGCAATCGCCAGCGCACGAATTTCGAGCGGGAAAATCTCGCTGACGGTGAGATAGGCGGAGCTCGCCGCCGCCGAGGCGAAGAAGAACACCGCCATCCAGGCGAGCGTCAGGGTCTGCGCCGAAAGAAGATCGCGGCTGAACAGATCGGCGGTGACCGCGAGGAGCACACCGGAAATCCCATAGGTCAGCGCGATCATAGGCTTGCGGCCCACGGTGTCGAACAAATGTCCGAGCAGGATCGGTCCGAGCACATTGCCGGCGGCGAAGGGAAGAATGTACCAGCCGATGCGATCCGCGGGCGTCCCGTAGAAATCGGTGAGCACCAGTGCGTAAGTGAAAAAGATCGCGTTATAGAAGAACGCTTGCGCCGTCATCAGGCTCAAGCAAACGAGCGTGCGCTGGCGATAGGTCGCGAACAATGCGCGCGCGACTTCGGCGAGCGGAGTGTGCCGGCGCATGCGCAGCCGCACCTTCCGCGTAGCCGGCGCGACGCTGCTGCAGGCGAATTGCGCTTCGATGCCGCGCATGACCGCCTCGGCCTGTTGCGGCCTGCCGTGCGTCACCAGCCAGCGCGGACTTTCTGGTATCCAAAGTCGCATGACGAGAATCACAAGTCCGATAATGGCCCCGATCAGGAAAGCGAGCCGCCAGCCGATCGCCGGGTTGATGAAAGCGGGGTCGAGCAGGACGAGCGATCCACCCGCCCCGACAGCCGCGCCGACCCAGAAACTGCCGTTGATAAGAAGGTCGGTCCAGCCGCGGAACCGCGCCGGGATGAGCTCCTGGATTGTCGAATTGATGGCAGTGTATTCACCGCCGATGCCGGCGCCGGTGAGAAAGCGGAACACCACGAAACTCCACGCGTCCCAGGACGCCCCCGTGGCCGCGGTCGCCAGCAAATAGACGGCAAGCGTGATCGTGAACAGCTTCTTGCGGCCCAAGCGGTCGGTCAGCCAGCCAAAAAAGAACGCACCGAGCACCGCGCCGGCGAGGTAACAACTTCCGGCAAGGCCGACTTGCGCATTGCTCAATCCCAATGCGGCGCCTTGCTTGAGTTCCCCCGACAGCGCGCCGGTGAGGGTGACTTCGAGCCCGTCGAGAATCCAGGTGATGCCGAGTGCCACGATCACCCGCAGATGAAAGGATCCGAATGGCAACGCATCGAGCCGGGCGGGGATGTCGGTTTCGATTATGCCCGCGGATTGGGCAGACGTTAACGCGATAGCTGCTTGGACCGGCCGGTTGCTAGGCAGCGGCTGCGGCCTGACGTCAAGATTCGCAATGGAACGCGGAAATACCTCGTGCGCGTATGAATCCATGTCGGAATGCCGCCAAGCCCAGGGCTCCTCGGCACCAACGCCTTGATCCGGCGAGGGTTCCCGTCCGCGGTTCCGGTTTACTGCGCCTGTGCGGCCTTGCCGGGATAGGTAATGCGCCAGATCGTGCCGCTGGCATCCTCGGAGATGAGCAGCGCTCCGTCCTTATCCACGGTCACGCCGACCGGCCGGCCCCAGACCTTGGAGTCATCAATGACAAATCCGGTGGCGAAATCGTCGTATTCGCCGGTCGCTACGCCGTCCTTCACGATGACGCGGATGATTTTGTAGCCGGTCCGGTTGGCGCGATTCCACGAACCGTGCTCGGCCGCGAAAATATTGCCGCGATATTCGGGTGGGAATTGCCTGCCGTTATAAAATGTCATGCCGAGCGAAGCCGAATGCGGCTGGATCAGCACATCGGGTATCGTGACCTTGTCTTTGAGATCCGGCCGCTCGTTCTGGTGATGCGGGTCTTCGTTGGCGCCAATGTAATACCAAGGCCAGCCGAAATAGGCGCCCTGGCGCACGTTCGTAATGTAATCCGGCGGCAGATTGTCGCCGAGTCCGTCGCGTTCGTTGGTCGAGCACCACACCGTGCCGCTCGATTGTTCCACCGCCATACCGACACAATTGCGCAATCCGGTCGCGACGATGCGCTCGTTGCTGCCGTCGGGATCGAAGGCAAGCACGTCGGCGCGGCCGGTCTCGCTGCCCCAGGTCGCACCGAGCGGATGACCGGCGGTGAAGCTTTGCAGCGCACCGCCATCGAGCTTGTCCATGCCTTCGGCGTCGTTGGAGCCCGATCCTACCGACACGTACATTATCTTACCGTCAGGCGAGAACACGACGTCGCGCGTGCGATGGCCGCCGGTCGGCAGATGCGGCACGACGGTTTCGGCGGTGCCGCGTACGGTCAGGTCGCCGTTGCGGTAGGGAAAGCGAAGCACGGCGTCGGTGTCGCCGACATAGACCCATTGCGGATCGGGTCCCGGCGGATAGAAGGCGATGCCGAACGGATAGGTCAGGCCGGACGCAAATACCGCCGGCTGCGCCGTCTCGCCGCCGTTCGGCCGCAGCACGCGAATGCGTCCGGCGCCGCTTTCGGCGACGAAAATGTCGCCATTCGGCGCGGTGCGCACGATGCGCGGCCCGGCCAGGCCCGAGGCAAAAAGGTTGACTTCAAAGCCATTTGGGACGATTGGCTTTTGGTCGGTGCGGTGCACTATCCAAACGACATTACTCACCGACTGGGCAAGATCGGGCGCCGGCAAATCTTGCGGCCTGATCAGTCGCCGCGTCCCCGGGCGGTCGGCGCGCCAGTCGCCGAAAGCGGCCGTGCCTGAGAGTAAACCGGCGTCCGTTTGCGCGAGCAGCGGGATGGCGGTGAGCAAAACTATTGCTGCGACGACGGTAGCTGGAATGACTGTAGAACTTGGGCGGCGCATGGGACGCTCCTGGCACTGCCCCACCAAAAGACGCACCGAAACTGCCACGGTTCCGCGGCCAAATAACGGCGCCTGGTCAATTCTATATTATCTCATTCGTTCCGGCGGTGGCGCGTGATCGCGCAAGTCGCGACCAGGCTCGAAATTCCGCGGCGGCTCCGCGCCATCGTGAGAGCGCGGGAATCGAGCCTGATTCTGCTCGCGGCATTGGTCGGCGTAATCGCCGGCCTTGTTGTCGCCGCCATGGGCGGGGCGGTCGATCTTCTGCACGAGGTGCTGTTCAAGCTTCAGCACGGCGAGCGGCTCTCGGCGCGGTTGACGCTCGATCCGGTCCTGGCGCTGTCGGTGCCGCTTCTCGGCGGCCTGATTTTCGGCGCGACGACCGAAGTCATCCGGCGGTGGCGGCCGGAACGGGAAATCGACCCGATCGAAGCCAACGCGCTGCACGGCGGGCGCATGTCGCTCCTCGGCAGCATTATCGTCGCGGCGCAGACAGTGTGGTCGAGCGGGGTCGGCGCCTCGGTCGGGCTCGAAGCCGGCTATACGCAACTTGCCAGTGGCATCGCTTCGCGCGTCGGCACGGCATTCCGGCTGCGCCGCGGCGATTTGCGCATCTTGGTCGGCTGCGGCGCCGCTGCCGGCATCGCCGGCGCTTTCGGCGCGCCGCTGGCCGGCGCGTTTTACGGCTTCGAGCTGATCATCGGCAGCTATTCGCCGAGCGGACTGGCGCCGGTCGGTATTGCATCGCTGATCGGATTTCTGGTGGCGCGACAACTGGAGCCGGCCGAGCTCGGTATCGTCGCGCCGGAAAAGACCGTGATCGTTGCGCACGATCTCGTGCTCGCCGCAACGCTCGGGCTCTTGGCGGCGATGCTCGGCATTCTTTTGATGCGCGGCGTGGCGATCAGCGAAAACATGTTCGCGCGGCTTCGTCTGCGGCCCACCTTGCGCACCATGCTCGGCGGTCTCGTCGTCGGGCTATTGGCGATGATAACGCCGCAAATCATGTCGTCGGGCCACGGTGCGTTGCGCGTCGCCGGCATGCTCGACCTTTCGTTCCGCACCGTCGTGCTTCTCTTTGTGCTCAAGATCGTGGCCTCGATCGCCTCGCTCGGCTCCGGATTCCGCGGCGGTATGTTCTTTTCCTCGCTGTTGATTGGCGCGCTCGGCGGCCATCTGCTCGCCGTCGCGCTGACGATGTTCTGGCCGACGGTCTATTTCGATCCGAACGCCTATGCGGTGATCGGCATGAGCGCGCTGGCAGCCTCTGTCATCGGCGGCCCGCTGACCATGATCTTCATCGCGCTCGAAACCACCGGCGACCTGTGGCTGACCACCGCCGTTCTGGTCGCCGTGATCATCGCCGCGCAGGTGACGCGCGAAGTATTCGGCTATTCGTTTGCGACCTGGCGCTTCCACCTGCGCGGTGAAACCATCCGCAGCGCTGCCGATATCGGCTGGATGCGCGAGCTCACGGTTGAGAAAATGATGCGTCAGGACGTGCAGACGGTGCAGGCCTCGTCCACCATCGCCGCGTTCCGCGAAGCCTTTCCGTTGAGCTCGACGGCCTATGTCATCGCTGTTGACGATCTCGACCGTTATGTCGGCCTGATCACGGTGGCTGACGCGCATGCCGCCGAGGCCGATCAGGAAAGCTCGATCAAGGACCTCCTCCGCCATCCCGAGGACATGCTGTTGCCCGGCATGGCGGTCAAGGAATCGGTGCTCGCCTTCGACCGCGCCGAGGCGGAAGCGCTGGCGGTTGTCGATTCCTACCTCGACCGCCGGGTCATCGGCCTCCTCACCGAGGCCTATGTGCTGCGCCGCTATTCGGCGGCGCTCGAGGGCCGCCGCCGCGATCTCGGCGAGGAATGACCGTCAGTTGTGCGGCGGTGTCTTGGTCAGCATCAGCGGCGGCGCGCTCTCATGGGACGGCGCGGCTGGCGAGAAGGATAATGTCACCCATGCGCTCATGCCCGAGGCGCGATTCTGGGTGTCGAAGTCCCAATAGGCTTTGAAATTAAGATAGGTCTGTGTCGAGGCGCCAGGAATGATGATCCCGAGCTGCGGCCCAACGCCGAAAGTTCGCGATTCAAACGGACACAGGACTTGCAGACAGCCGCGATCGGCGCTGACCTGATCGTAGGCGTAGCCGACGGCACCGACTTGCAGCGTCTTGGTCAAAAACTGCGATGCGCCCCAGTCGAGATGCCAGTCGACGCCGTTCTGATAGCCGGTCGCGGTGTTGACGAGATTGTAGGTCAGCCCCGTCACCGCGGAAAACTCGTGGCCGGTTTGCGGATTGAAATAGGTATAACCGACGCCGCTATCGACGGCGCCGTGCCCGATGCCGAGATTGGCAAGATTGGATGAGCTGTAAGTCCCGACCGGAATATCGCCCATCAGGTATGTCATCCAGTTATTGACGCCGAAATTCCAGCGCAGCGCCGCTTGCGGATAAAGGTCGCCAAAGCCGTCGCGGCCGTCTTCGATGGTGCCCTGTCTGGTGGCGGCAAGGCCACCCACGGATGCGGTCAGCGTGCCGTTGACTTGCGTGATGCTGCGCCCGGCGACGCCCGCCATGCTCAGCGCCAATTGGCCGCCAAAAACTGGTGTTGCGAATACATAGGCTGGATTGACGAAAACGACATTGGGATTGGCTTTCAGATTGGCATTGAGGTTGACGTTGACGGTCGCGCTGAATCGGTTGAACGTCACCTCCCGCGCCGCGGCGATATTCCCATTCGCGCTCACCGGGTTGTATAGGTTGATGTACGCGATCGCCCATCCGGGCACCTGTGGCGCCGCGGCGAGGCTGCCATACAGTCCCGGAATCCAGAAGCTCACTCCGCCTTCGTCGGCAAATGCAGCGCGCGTCGCACACGCCGTGGCTGCGACGGCAAACAGCGCCGCGGTGGCTAGATGGCGTAACGCTTTCGCTTTCATTCCCATGAGCGCCCTATGGGGCGTCGCGGCCCTGCTGCTCAGGCACGATTCTGTCGCAGCGATAAGCCTAGCGGCGTGCGGCTTCGGAGTCGCGGTTCAAGTCTGCCGCGCGCCTGGATTTGAAGATAGCGTGGCTTACCGAACACACCCGCCGTCCAACTCGATGATTTATCAACTCATTGTTCCACTCATGCCGGACAAGGGACGATGAATGGTTCCCAGCGACAATTCATAGATCTATCTCGCAGTGCGGCGCGCAAAATTTTGCGTTCACGCGCATGCTAGCTTGCAGTCTGCGTCACTGCCGATAGTCTGATGTCGTGTGGCTGAACTCGTTATGCGGGGAGCCCGTGGTCGATAGTCGTGCCGTTGCGTCAGTCGAACAGAAACCGCAAAGCTTTAATCTCGATCATATTATGGTGCAGCTACAGCATCCGGCGCAAAGCGATTGATTATTTCAGGCATCGGCAGTCTCGGTCGCACCGCATCGCGGCGCGGTCGCAACAACAAGAAACGTATTGTTGGTTCATTCACAGCCCGGGAGAAGTGACATGTCAGCGACGCTTATTAATCTGATCATCCAACTGATCGCCGGAGCCGTCGGCGGCAATGCCGTGGGCGCTGCGATGAAGAACGTCGATCTCGGCGCGCTCGGCAATTCCATTGCCGGCGCGATCGGCGGTGCGGGCGGCGGCACACTGCTCACCGCGCTGTTGCCGATGCTGCAAGGCGCGGCGGGCAGCGTCGATATCGGCCAGCTGCTTGGCCAGGCGGTCGGCGGCGGTGTTGCCGGCGCTATCCTCACCGCCATCGTCGGGCTGATCAAAAACACGATGGCCGGCCAGTCGGCGAAGTGACGCGGAGGTAAGCTAAACCGCACGACGTAAGCGGCGGCGCGTGCTGCGCCGCAGGACTGATTGTGCATTGTCGGAACGGCAGCGCTTGCCCGTGGCGGCGAGCCGCGGAACAGCCGCCGTTTGACAAGACCTGGAAACTGCCGGAATCGTGACGGTCGCGGCGGGATAATCCGGGACAGTGGACTCATGAAAAAGACGGTACTGGCCGCGTTGGCCCTGATCTGCGCGGCCACGGCGGTGCCGGCACATGCCTCGATCGTCTCCGACAGCGCTATTGTCGAGGCCTACCAATACATGCTGGCGCGCTGGCTGGTGCTGCGCCAGGAGGCGCGCGATTTTAATGACGGTTTCAAGTGGAATACGCTGGTTGAGCGCGGGCCGGACGGCGCCACGGCGGTCAACCCCAATTTCGACGTTGCGCGGAGCGAAGCCTGGATCGCCGTCGATGACACAAGCTGTACCCTGATCACGCTGCCGGAGATCAGGGATCGCTATTCCACCATCGAGATCGTCAACGGTTGGGGCGAAGTCACCGACAACATCAACGAGCGGACTTATCTGGACCACCCGTTCGGCACCTTCGCGCTCTGCCTCGACAAGGCCAAGTTGACGCTGCCAGCCGGCGTGCGACGCGTCGAAGTCGCGGCCAATACGGCGCGCATTTTGATCAGCATCGGGCTCGGCGCCGATCCGACCGGCGCACTCGCGTTGCAGAAGCAGATCACTATGACGGCAACCGGCTCGCCGAAGATCGAGGACCCTGTGGTCAAGCCCGATTTCCCTGACGACAAGCTGCCGGGCGTCGAGGCCTTCGACAAGACCGACGCGATTCTCGCCAGTGAAGCCGACATCAATAAAAATCTCAGCGAGCCGCAGGACATGGCGCGTGCGGTCGCTCAAGCCGCGGCCGACCCGGCCCAGCGCGCTCATATCGACGACGTCATCCATAACGTCGCCATCCCAGCGTTTCTTGCCGCAATACCGAAAATGGGCCGGTCGGTGGACGGCTGGTTCACGCCGCGGCTCCTCGGCAATTACGGCAGCGACTATTTGATGCGCTCGGTGATCGACTATACCGACATTTGGGCGAATGGCCCCCGCGAGGTTATTTTCTTCAAGGGCGCCGCCTTCGACGGCAGCCAGACCTACACCCAGACTTTTCACAAGGGCGAACGGCCGGAGTTATGGGCGCGCTATTATTGGTCGGTCACGGCGGTCGATGCCAAGGATGGCCGCGTCATCGCCAATCCGCTCAATCGCTATCAGTTCAATTCGCAGTCCGCTCTGAAATTCAGCGCCGACGGCTCGCTGACGCTGGCGTTCGGGCCGAAGCTGCCTGACGGTATGCCGCAATCCAACTGGCTGCCGACGCCGGCCGGTCAAAACTACAATCTGACTTATCGCTTCTATGCCCCGGCGAAGGACGTCGTGCTCGGCCGCTATTATCCGCCGCTGCTGTCGATCCAGCCGTAGGATCTATTGCGAACCGATATAGCGAAACACCGTCGGCTGCCACCAGTCGCCCTGGACCGCTTGAAGAATTCCGACATTAAGCGATTTTTCCAGCGAGCTGCCGTTTGGCAACGCAAAGGCATATTCCTGGGTCTCGAATGTCGTATCGATCAGTTGGACCGAGGATGTAAACTGCGTGTGGATGATCCACGCGAGCAGCGGCTTGTCGTAGACGAAGGCGTCAAGCGCGTGCGCGCGCAGCGCTTTGAGGCCGTCCTGCGGCGTGGCGTATTCCCGATAAACGATGTGGAGCATCACCAGCGTGTCCTCGGTGGAGGTGCCGGCGACCGCGCCCACTCGTACCGAGGCCAGATCGCTCACGTCGTGTACGTTGCCTTGCAGGTGCCTGATCGTCAGCGATGAGGTGATGCTTGCGGTGAAGATGGCGATGGTCACGATCGAGCCGACCATCCAGATGATCGCGACCAGCCGGCCGGGCAGGGTGCGCGGGCCGACGTCGCCGGTGTAGCGCTGGGTCATGGCGACGGTCGACCACCACACGCCGGAGCTTACGCCCTTGGCGAAGCCGCCGCCGAAATGCTCGTTGTGGCGCCGCTCAAACAGCCAGATCACGAGACCGACGGCCAAAGCGAGGCCGATCAGAGCCGCAACCGCCTGGGCGAAGCCGAACGACGTGAGGGTATGGATCACCGGCGCCCAGCTTGCCTCGCCGCCGGTGGGCACCGCGATGCCGAGGCCGGTGACATAGAACGGTTGGGTGAAATCGACGATGCTTTCGCGCGTCGCCGTCACCGTCAGCGCTGCGACGGCAGCATCGTATTTCCCGGCGGCAACGCCGTCGATCAAGCCTTGCACGTTGGGCTCTTCCGCGAAGCGGTAGCGCAGGTGCAATTCCTCGGCCACGCGCCGCCACAGATCGATGCTGATGCCGGTCCAGTTGCCGTCGGAATCTTTCATGGCGAACGGCGGCGCTTCCTTGGTGCCGATCACCAATTCCTTTTGCGGAGCGGGATTGTTGGCCGGCTCCGGGGCTTGCGCGCGGCAGGGGCCGGCAGAAATCAGAAGCAGTCCCGCCAATGCGAGAAGGATGCGCCATCCGCGCGCCGCAGCCGCCACGTCTAGCTCGTCATCCTGGACATCGCGTCCTGAAAATCTCTTCGCGGGGGTGATGCTCGCCGATTCGCATTTTGTTTTATTTCATAAGCGCGATGCTGGTAACAGCGTCACCCCGACTGATTTGCGGCAAATCGAAACTAGGCGGACTAGAGGCGGAAGGCGCACATTTACCCAATTCTTCAGCGGCGATTCCGTCTTTATGCAAATTTTAGTCACCAGCAGCCACTCATTGCCATTGGTGCGACGCACAAAAAAACATCTCACGCGATTGTCATCTTCCAGCCGCGCTTGCGGCCGATAGTCTATAAAACAGCCTGAATTCGTGTAACCGCGAGAGGTCCGTGGGCGACTCAATTGTTGCGCCAGTCGAGCGGCCCGGGCAATCGGCGCCGCCGAACATGATCGAGATTCCCGGCGGCACGTTCCGCATGGGGTCGGACAAACACTACCCGGAAGAAGCTCCGGCCCATCGCGTCACTGTCGGCGATTTCTGGATCGACCGCACGCCGGTGACGAACCGGCAATTCAAGGAATTCGTGCGCGCCACCGGGCACGTCACTTTCGCCGAAACCGTTCCCGATGTGAAAAATTATCCGGGCGCGCTGCCTCATATGATCTTTGCCGGCTCGCTTGTCTTCACGCCGCCGAACCGTCCGGTCGATCTGCGCGACTGGAGCCAGTGGTGGACGCTTCTGCCAGGCGCGAATTGGCGTCATCCCTACGGGCCGAAAAGCAACGTCAACGCGCTCGACAATCATCCGGTCGTGCACGTCGCCTTTGGCGACGCGCTCGCCTACGCCCAATGGGCCGGCAAGGATCTGCCGACCGAAGCGGAATGGGAATTTGCCGCGCGCGGCGGTCTCGACGGCGCCGAATATGCCTGGGGCGAAGAATTCACGCCGGGCGGGGAGCATCGCGCCAATACCTGGCAGGGCAATTTCCCGCATGAAAACCGCTGCGACGACGGCTTCGAGCGCACCTCGCCGGTGCTGGCGTTCCCGGCGAACGGCTATGGCGTCTACGACATGATCGGCAATGTCTGGGAGTGGACGACGGATTGGTATTCGCAAAAGCACGAAGCCGATGCGCCGAAGGCGTGCTGCATTCCGGAAAATCCGCGCGGCGGACCGGAAGCTGGGAGTTACGATCCGCGCCAGCCCGAAATCAAAATTCCGCGCAAGGTCATCAAAGGCGGCTCGCATCTTTGCGCGCCGAATTATTGCCGCCGTTACCGCCCGGCCGCGCGCCACGCCGAGCCGGTCGATACCTCGACGAGCCATCTTGGATTTCGCTGCGTATTTCGAAAACAACAGAAAGGAAGCGACGCATGAGCCGGAATAAAACGGACGGAAAGTCCGCGAACGACATAAAGCATGACAACGAAGGCCTGAAACGGCGCGACCTGTTGTTGAGCGGCACGTCGCTGGTGGCGGCATCGGCGTTTGGCACTATCGCCAGCGTTCAGAAAGCCGTCGCCCAGGCGCAACAGGCCGCGTCATCTGGGAAACAGCCCAACATCCTGGTCATCATGGGTGACGATGTAGGTTGGTTCAACATCGCCGCCTACCACCAGGGCATCATGTCCGGCAAGACGCCGAACCTCGACAAGCTTGCCGCCGACGGCATGCGCTTTACCGATTACTACGCGGAGGCGAGCTGCACTGCCGGCCGCGCTAATTTCATCACCGGACAAATTCCGTTGCGTACCGGTTTAACCACGGTTGGCCAGGCCGGCGCCGACGTCGGCATGCCCGACGAGTCGGTGACGACCGCCCTTCTGCTGAAGTCGATGGGCTACGCGACCGGGCAGTTCGGCAAGAACCATCTCGGCGACTTGAACAAATATCTGCCGACCCTGCACGGCTTCGACGAGTTCTTCGGTTACCTTTATCACCTCGACGCGATGTCCGATCCGTACTGGTTCGATTATCCGCAGGAATGGATCGACAAATATGGACCGCGCAATCTGGTGCATTCCTACGCGACGGACACCGACGATCCGACCGTGATGCCGCGTTGGGGCAAGGTCGGCAAGCAGCGCATCGTCGACGAGGGCCCGCTCAAGCCGTTCAAGGATATGAGCTCGGATCACCAGCTGTGGCAGAAGGGCCGCGACGCCAAATACGACATGGAGACGTTTGACGAAGTCCTCGTCGAACAAAGCAAGGGCTTCATGGATCGGGCCAAGCAGGCCGGCAAGCCGTTCTTCATATGGCACAACACCACGCGCATGCACGTCTTCACCTATTTGGCGCAGAAGTACCAGGCGAAGATGAATTACGAGAGCAATTACGGCCTGGAAGAAGCCGGCATGGCGCAAATGGACGACGACGTCGGCGATTTGCTCAAGCACCTCGACGACCTTGGGGTCACCGACAATACCATCGTGATCTTCACGACGGATAATGGCGCCGAGGTGTTCACCTGGCCGGACGGCGGCATGACGCCGTTTCGTGCCACCAAGGGCACCGTGTACGAAGGCGGCTTCCGCGTGCCCTGCCTCATTCGCTGGCCGGGCAAGATCAAGCCGGGCTCGGTGGAAAACGGCATCTTCTCGAGCCTCGACTGGCTGCCGACGCTGGTCGCTGCCGCGGGCAATCCGAACATCGTCCAGCAGCTACTGCCGGGTCTGAAGATCGGCGACAAGACCTACAAGAACCATCTCGACGGCTACAATCAGATGGACCTTCTAACCGGCAAAGGAGCTTCGGCCCGCCATGAGCTCTTTTACTTCGGCGAGTCGCAACTCGGTGCCATCCGGATCGACGACTTCAAGTTCCAGTTCTATCAGCAGCCCTTCGGCTGGCCGGGCGAAAAGGTCACGACCGACATGCCGACGATCGTCAACCTGCGTCAGGATCCGTTCGAGCGAACGCCGTCCATACGCGGCGAGACGCTTAACGAGCTGGGCGGTGGTTACATGAATGAGTTCTATGCACGGGAATTCTGGCGTTTCGTCCAGGTGCAGCAAACCGTCGGCGCGGCGGCACAATCGTTGATCGAATACCCGCCAATGCAGCAGTCGGCGTCCTTCAACCTCGCCGCGGTCAAGGACAAGATCGAGCAGATGATGAAGTCCCACGAAGGGCAATAAGCTTTCGTGGGTAACACGGCGGACGTGCGATCAGCGCGCCCGCCGTGCTGAGGAGTATCAGTTCAGACAATGTAAAACGGGAGGATGGGAATGGTTGGTTTCAGTCGAGTGATAAAACTGGTGGCAATTGCTGCCGCGGCGGCGACGTTCCTGATGGGCGCCTCGACGCAGTCGCGCGCGGAGACGTGCCATGTGCGCCTTAATATCGTCAAAGCGGGCTTTATCATCGGCGTCGGCGGCGGCAGCGGCACGCTGACGTGCCACGGGCAGCGATATCGGCTGAGCGTCGGCGGCGTTGGCATTGGCAGCCTCGGTCTCGCCGCCGTGGACCTCGTCGGCACCGCCGCCAATGTCCACAGGCCCTCGGACGTCGCAGGCACTTACGGCGCGGCCGGCGCCGGCGCGACGTTTATCGCCGGCGGCCAGGTTGCGACGCTCCAGAATGGAAATGGCGTCGTTCTTTCGCTCGGCGGTGTCCAGGCCGGTTTTCAGGTTTCGCTCAGCCTCGGCGGCATGACGCTGGCGTTGCAATAACCGGCGCGGCGGCGGACGTGGCCTCAGGCATTTGCGGGCGCGCGCAATTTCTGTGCGCGCCCTTTAGGCCATCATGAAGCGAGGTCGGAGAGCAACAATGACATCGGATGGTTCGTCGCCCGGTATCGACCGACGCGTTCTCGTTTCTGCGTTGGGCTTCCTGCCGGTTCTGCCCGGATCGCTGTTTTCAGCGACGGCGCAGGCGCAGCCGGCATCAGGTGCTCCACTGGCGTCGTGGAAAGACGGTCCCGCGAAACAGGCGATCATCGACTTCGTGCGCGCCACCACAGACCCGGCTAGCCCAAAATTCGTGCCGACTGAGGAACGCATTGCCACTTTCGATCAAGACGGCACACTTTGGGTCGAACACCCGATCTACAGCCAATTTATTTATTGCCTGGATCGTGTGCCCGCGGTGATCGAAGCGAAGCTGGAACTGAAAAATGTCGAGCCGTTCAAGACTGTAATGTCCGGTGACCGCGAGGCGATCGCGAAACTGCCGCTCCATGGCTTGGAAGAAATTGCCATGGCCACACTCACCGGCATGACGGTGGATGAGTTCGATACCGAAGTGACGAAGTGGCTCGCCGCCGCCAAGCACCCACGCTGGAAACGTCCCTATACCGACCTCACCTACCAGCCCATGCAGGAGGTGATGACTTACTTCCGCGCCAACAGTTATAAAACTTACATCGTGACCGGCGGTGGCCAGGACTTCGTGCGGCAATATTCCGAGCGTGTGTACGGCATTCCGCCCGAGCAGGTGGTCGGCAGCGCCGGTGGGACGACGTTCGGCTACAGCAAGGACGGCAAGCCGCAACTGACCAAAGATCCACAGCTCCTGCTTAACAATGACAATGCGGGCAAGCCGGAGGGCATTCACCTCGAGATTGGCCGGCGTCCCTACGCGGCATTCGGCAACTCAACCGGGGACCGGCAAATGTTGGAGTATACAGGAGCGGGCGACGGCGCGCGGCTGATGATGCTCCTGCTGCATGACGATGCGGCGCGCGAATATGCCTATGGCCCGGCGCAGGGCCTGCCAGACACCAAGATCGGCACTTTTCCACCGGCGCTTTATGACGAGGCGAAGAAGAACGGTTGGACCGTGATCAGCATGAAGAACGACTGGAACAGGGTATTCGCATTTGAATCGTAGCCCGTTTTTACCGGACGATGGGTATGGAGGCCGGGATGAGTAAGGTGACGTTGCGGACGCTGGCAGTCGCGTTCGCGCTATCGTTTTCGCAGGCGGCTCTGGCGCAATCACCGCCGCCGGCGGCGCCGCCCCCGGCTCCGCCGCCGCAGCAGGCATCGACCGACCAGTCGTTACTGTCGGCAGGGCAGCTCGATGCGCTGGTGGCGCCGATCGCGCTTTATCCCGACGCGCTCCTTTCGGAAATTCTCATGGCTTCGACCTATCCGCTCGAGGTCATCGAGGCCGACCGCTGGGTGAACGCCAACAAGAATCTCAAGGGCGACGCACTTACCGCGGCGGTGAAGGACCAGAGCTGGGACGACAGCGTGAAATCGCTGGTGGCGACGCCGGACGTGCTCGACATGATGAGCACCAAGCTCGACTGGACACAGTCACTCGGCAACGCGGTGCTGGCGCAGCAGCCGGACGTGATGGACGCGATCCAGCGCCTGCGCGCCAAAGCACAAGCCAATAACAAGCTCGCCTCCAACCAACAGCAAACGGTTGCGACGCAGGATCAAGGCGGCAAACAGGTCATCGTTATCGCGCCGACGCAGCCCGATACGGTCTATGTGCCTTATTACGATCCATCGGTGGTCTATGGGCCGTGGCCGTATCCATCTTACCCGCCGTATTACTGGCCGGCGCCTGGCTATATCGCTGCGGGAATTATCGCGACTGGAATTGCGTTCGGCGCCGGCTATGCGCTCGGGCGTTGGGCGTCCGGGGGCTATTGGGGCGGCGGCGTCAATTGGGGCGGCAACAACATCACCATCAACAACAATCGCAATTTCAACAACATCAATCGCGGCAACGGTGGCAACGGCGGCAACTGGGCACACAATCCGGCCCATCGCCAGGGCGTGCGCTATCCCAACGCGAATGTCGCGGCAAAATTCGGCAACGGCAATCTCGCCAACGGCGCGCAGAATCGCATGGATTTCCGTGGCCGCGGCGGCAACCAGGTGCTCAACCCCGGCGGCGGAACAGCCGGCAACCGTCCCGGCGGCAGTGGCGGTAACAACCGGCCGAATATCGGCGGCGGCGCCGGCGGCAACAATCGCCCGAGCGTCGGCGGCGGCGGCAATCGGGCCAATGCCGGCAATAACGCCCGCCGCGACGTGGGTAACCGCGCCAGTCTTGGTGGCGGCGGCGGACGTCCCGGCAATGCGCTCGGCAATATGAGCTCGGGCCGGAGAGCCAATGTCGACGCCGGCCGTGGCCGCGCCAGTCTCGGCGGCGGCGGTGGTGGAGGCCGCGGCGGTGGCGGAGGAGGCCGCGGTGGTGGTGGTGGCGGTCGCGGCGGCGGTGGCGGCGGCGGAGGCCGGCGCTCCGATCTTCGGCTCAAGCACGACGTCGTCTATCTGGGCCAGCTCGACGACGGCATCGGCTTCTACCGCTTTGTCTATAACGGCGGCGACAAGACTTATGTCGGCGTTCTGGCGCAGGAAGTGCAAGCGGTCATGCCCGATGCGGTCACGCGCGGGCCGGACGGTTATTTGCGGGTCTACTACGACAAGCTCGGTCTGAAGTTCGAGACCTATGACGCGTGGCTGGCATCGGGTGCGCAGGTGCCGGTCATTCATCCCAGGTCTGCAACGGTGCAACAATGAACTTTGCCGAGGATGTCATGATCATCAAGCATTCAATTCGCAATTCCCGGCAGACGCCACTGCGGCTTCTGGCGTCGATAGCCGCGGCAATTGCTTTCTTTGCGACGGCATCGGTCGCGTTCGCACAGGAAGACTACAAATCGCCGCAGGACGCCGTCGATGCGCTCGTCGCTACCGCGAGGAGCGGCGATCAAAAGGCGGCGCTCGATGTGCTCGGCCCGGATGGCCAGGACATTATTTCGTCCGGCGACAAGGTATCCGACGATGCGATACGTGCGCGCTTCGTCGCTTCCTACGACACCAAGCATCAGATTGCGATGAGCGACGAGGATAAGCGGGCGACGCTCATCATCGGCGACAACGACTATCCGTTCCCGATTCCGATCATTCGCAACAAAAACGCCACCTGGTCGTTCGATACCGCCGTCGGCCGCGAAGAAATCCTCTATCGCCGAATCGGCCATAACGAGCTCGACGCTATCCAGACCTGCCTCGCTTATGTCGATGCACAAAACGATTATGCGGCGAAGGACCGCGGCTCGGGCATTGGGGTCTATGCCCAGCGTTTTATCAGCACCGACGGCAAGACCGACGGACTTTATTGGCCGGCCGCGTCGGGCCAGGAAGAGAGTCCGCTCGGGGCATTGTTCGCGACCGCGTCGGCGCAGGGCTATCATGCCGGCAGCGGGCGCTCGCCCTATCACGGCTACTACTACAAAATCCTCACCCGGCAGGGTCCCGGCGCCAGCGGCGGTGCGGCCGACTATATCGTCAACGGCAAGATGATCGGCGGCTTTGCGATGGTGGCTTATCCGGCGGAATATCGTAACTCCGGCGTCATGACCTTCATCGTCAACTATTCGGGTGCGGTGTTTCAGAAGGACCTCGGGCCGGATACGGCCAAGCTCGCCGAGGCGATAACATCGTTTAATCCTGACCCGACCTGGACTAAGGTTGACGTCACCGAACCGCCAAAGTGAGTGGTACTGGGGGAGGGCAGGGAATTATGAGGACCAGGGCATTTTTGCTCGCGGCGGGCTTCCTGCTCGCCGCGATCGGGCCGTCGGCGGCGCAGACCATGAGTTATGCCGACGCCATTTCGCAGCTTGCCGCGGCCTGCGGCAAGGACGTGAGCCGGCTCTGCAAGGGTGTCGAGCTTGGCGGCGGCAGGCTGAAGGCCTGTCTCGACGCCAACGCGGGCAGAGTATCGCCGCAGTGCCAGCAGACCCGCATAGCGGTCTATCAGTCGATTTCACGCCGTGCCGCCGCGCAGCGCGACATCGGCGATATTTGCAGCGCCGATATCGCGCGCTTGTGCGGTACTTCGCATGCCGACGCCCATCTTGTGGAGTGTCTGGTTAGCGTATCGCCGGCGGCGATGAGCCCGGCGTGCAACCAGGCTTTCACCGATACGGGCTGGCGCACGGAAAGGGCTCAGCAATGAAACCGCATTATATTTCTGCCGCCGCGGCGTGCGTGTTCGCGCTGGCCCTCACCGCGGCCGTAGCGCAAAACCGGCTGGGCTCCGGGCAAATCCTGAACAGCCTGTCGCCCGTCGGCGGCGACACCCAGCTTGGCATCACCGGTGCGCAGATGCGTCAGGCGGTGCTGGACAATATCCGCGATTATCCGGGCACGCTGCCGCCGCATCCGCTGTCGTTCCCGCAGCTTGCCAATCTCGCGCAGTTCGTCGTCGAAATTAATTTCGATTTCAATTCGGCTGCGATCCGGCCGGAATCCTACCGCACCGTCGGCGCCATTGCCGACGCGCTGCATAATCCGATCCTGCTCGGCTACGGGTTTCTTGTTATCGGCCACACCGACTCCGTCGGCGGCCGTATATATAATGTCGGCTTGAGCCAGCGCCGCGCCGAGGCGGTGGTGGCCGCGCTGGTCGATCCGTTTGCGGTCAATCCCGCGGTGCTCTACCCGGTCGGCATGGGCGAGGAGCAACTGCGCGATCCGGCGCATCCGACTTCGGGCGTGAACCGGCGCGTTCAGCTCATCAATGTCGGCAAGAAATTCTGCTTCGGCCGCTCCGGCGAACAGTTCCAGTGCCAATAAGCAGGAGCGGGGGCTGGGGTCTTAAATAAGCTTAGCCCTTCGCCGCAATTCGGCGAGCCGACCCACGCGGTCGTTGTGCGCGTTAACCTCGTCCGACCCTCGCCTGCCCATATACTATAAATGACATTATTGTTGGTCGGCGTTGCGGCTCGGGGGCGTTTATTGGCGGCGCGCGCCGATGGACCGCACCGGACACCGCGGCTAAAAATAGCCGTTAAGGGCGGAAACGAGTTTGCCATGGACGAGCGGGCAACTGTCGATTGCGTCGCCAATGCGCGTGCGCTCGCGCCCGCCATCGCCGCCGCGACGCCGCGGATCGAGGCCGGCCGCCAACTGCCGGCGGACCTGGTCGATGCTTTGCACGAGGCGCGGCTATTCCGCATGCTGGTGCCGCGCTCGCTCGGCGGCGACGAAGTCTCGCCGGTCGCTTTCATGCAGGCGGTCGAGGAGATCGCCAAGGCCGATGCCTCGACGGCATGGTGCATCGCGCAGACTTCGGTCTGCTCGACAGTTGCAAAAAGCCTGAACCTCGAAATCGCCGAGGAGATTTTCAAGAACGATCCGCGCGGCGTGCTGGCCTGGGGTCCGTCCACCTCGCCCAACACCAAGGCGATTGCGGAAAAAGGCGGCTATCGCGTCACCGGCGCCTGGCCGTTCGCGAGCGGCAGCCGCCACGCCACCTGGCTTGCGGCGCACGCGCCGGTGTTCGAAGCGGACGGCACACAGCGCCGCGACGCCGCCGGCAATCCGCTGATAAAAAGTTTTCTGGTGCCGCGCGAAATTGCGGCGATCACCGACACCTGGCATGTCATCGGGCTCAAGGGCACCGGCAGCGATACCTATGCGCTGACCGACCTGTTCGTGCCGGAGGGGCGTTCCTTCACCCATCATGCGCTCGATCCCGCCGAGTGGCGCGAGCGCGGCCCGCTCTATTCATTCACGATCCATCAATTGTTCGGCTCGGCGTTCCCGGCGATCGCGCACGGCATCGCACGCGCCATGCTCGATGCTTTCGTCGAAACAGCACGAACCAAGAAACCGGCCGGCGGCAAGTCGCTGCTGCGCGACAACGCCGTCGTGCAATCGCAGGTCGGCGTCGCGCAGTCGGAGCTTACCGCGGCGCGCGTGTTCTTCTATTCGGTCTGGGAGGAGATCTGGCGCGCGGCGCAGGCGGGAACGGTGACGCTCGACCAGCGCGTGCGGCTGCGCATGGCCTCGATCCATCTCAGCCAGCAGTCGCGGCAGGTTGCGGAAACCGCCTACCTCGCCGCCGGCGCCAGCGCGGTCTTTACCGACAATCCGTTCGAGCGCCGGTTGCGCGACATGCACGCTGTGTCGCAGCAGGCGCAGGCGCAGTTTTCGATCTACGAGGCGATCGGCCAGTATTTTCTCGGCCTGCCGCCGCATTCGCGGCTGATCTGATGTGGCGGCGGTATTGACTTGGCATGCCGTGAAATCCAACCATGTGTACAGAGTTAAGGGCGTGAACGATGTTTTTTGAAGAGCGTGTTGCCGAGCTGACGCGCAAGATGCTGCGCAAGAAGCTTTATGTGCTGATTTCCAAGCCTTCCGTGCCGCCGGATAAGCTAAAGCCGTTTCTGTCGGCGCATCTGGAATACATGATCGGGCTCGAGAAGCGGGGCCTCGTTTTCGCGTCCGGTCCGCTGTCCGACGGCGAAGGGCCGCCGACCGGCCAGGGCCTCACGATCTTGCGCGCGAAGAACGCCGCGGAGGCCCGCGCGCTCGCCGAAGGCGATCCGTTCTTCGTCAACGGACTGCGCACTTTCGAGCTCAAGGAATGGACGGTGATGGAAGGCGCGCTGTCGCTGCGCGTCAATCTGTCGGATCAAAGCATCGACGTCATGTGACGATCGCGGCGTCGTAAGAACGGCCCGAACAACAAAGCATCGGGGGAGGACAATGGATACGATTGGTTTTGTCGGCGTCGGCAAGATCGGCATGCCGATCTCGGAAAATCTGATCAAGAGCGGCCACCGCGTTATCGGTTACCGCCGCCATTCGTTGGCCGACTTCGAGAAGATCGGCGGCGTGCCGGCGAAATCGGCGGCCGACGTTGGCGCGCAGGCCGACATCGTGCTGTCATGCCTGCCCTCGACCGAGGCGCTCGACGAGGTGGTGCACGGTCCGCACGGGCTTATCCAGACCGCGCGTCCCGGCCAGATCGTGGTCGAGCTCGGCTCGCATCCGGTGCCGGACAAGCGGCGCCAAATTCCGGTGTTGGCCGAGAAGGGCGCGATCTTCATCGACGGCGAAGTGTCCGGCACGCCAGGCATGGTGTCGGTGCGCAAGGGCGTCATCTACCTCGCCGGCGACGCTGCGGCCTGCAAGAAGGTCGAAGGCGTGGTCGCAGGCTTTGCCGACACATGTTTGTATTTCGGCGAGTTCGGTGCCGCGAGCCGGGTCAAGCTCGTCAACAACCTTCTGGTCGCGATCAACATCGCCGCGACCGCGGAGGCGATGGCGCTGGGACTGAAGGCCGGCGTCGACATCGACACCATGATCAAGGCGATCGCCAACGGCAGCGGCGGCTCTACCCAGTTTGCCATCCGCGCGCCCTGGATGGCGGAGCGCCGCTTCACGCCGGTTCAGGGCACGGTACCGAGCCTGCAGCATTATTTCGGCATGATCGGCGACTTTGCCGAAAGCGTCGGCGTGGCGACGCCGCTGCTCGACGCCGTCGTGCCGCTCTATGAGCGCTTCATCGCCATGGGCTTCGGCAACAATTATGACGTCGCCAGAATGATCGACGTGCTTGGCGCGCTGCCACGCGACAAAACTTAACGGAGAACACTGAATGATCCGCGTCAGCAAAATCGCGCATGTGAGCTACGAGACGCCCGATCTCGACCGCCAGACCGAATATTACACCGAGATTTTGGGGCTCAAGGTCGCCGCCAAAGAACAGGACACCGTCTATCTCGCCTCGACGGTCGATCATCACGCGGTGGTGCTGCGCCGCGGCGCGCAGCCGCAATGCACGCGGCTCGGCTTTCAGATTCCGCAGGACGCCGATCTCGGCGAATTCGAGCGGCAGGTCGCCGGCCACGGCATCAAGACCGAACGCCGCACCGATCCCGAACCGTCGATTGCCGAGATGGTGGTGTTCACCGACCCCAAGGACACAGTGATGGAAGTGTTCAAGCGCGGCGAGTTCTCGCACCAGACCTTCCAGTTAAAAGGCATCGTGCCGCACAAGCTCGGTCACGTCGCCTTTCACGTCAGCGACGTCAAGCAGGTCACCCAGTTCTATCTTGACGTGCTCGGTTTTCGCGAATCCGACTGGATGGCGGATTTCTTTTCGTTCCTGCGCTGCGGCCCCGATCACCACACCATCAACCTGATGGAGACCGGATCGAACCGGCATTTCCACACCGCCTTCGAACTGCGCGATTGGGGCCACATGCAGACGGCGTGCGATTTTCTGTCGCTCAACGGCTACAAATTGCTGTGGGGGCCGGGCCGTCACGGCATCGGCCATAATCTGTTCGCCTATCACCGCGCGCCGAACGGCCTGATCGTCGAGACCTTCGCCGAGCTCGACCGCATGAACGAGGACCTCGGCTATTTCGAACCGCGGCCGTGGCACCGCGACCACCCGCAGCGGCCGAAAGTCTGGACCAAGGATCCTTCGGCCTCCAATCTGTGGGGCGTGTTGCCGGGCGAAGAAATGATGAAGTAACGCTTCGCAATCGGTGCGTGACGGGGAGGACGCAATGAAGCTCTGGCTTCGCACAGCGATCGTCGCAGTCTGTTTCCTTGCCGCGCCCGCGTTCGCCGACAACTATCCGTCGAAGCCGATCACCATCGTCGTGCCGGCTTCGCCCGGCGGCGTCACCGACATGCTCGGGCGGTTGCTGGCGCAGCACATGACCGCCGACTGGAACGCGCAGGTCGTGGTTGAGAACAAGCCCGGCGCCAACAATCAGGTCGCGGCGGAATACGTCACGCACCAGCCGGGCGACGGCTATACGCTGTTCGTCGGTCCGGAAACCACCTTCATCGTCAATCCGGCGCTCTACCCGCAACTGCCCTACGATCCGGTGCACGGCTTCACCCCGATCACCGGCCTCGTGCAGCTCTATCACGCGCTCGTTCTCAATCCGTCGGTGCCGGCGAGCAGCGTCAAGGAACTGATCGCGCTCGCCAAGACGAAGCCCGGCCAGCTCAATTACGGCACTTACGGCGTCGGCTCGAGCGGCCACCTCAACATGGAAATGTTCAAGACCATGGCCGGGGTGAATTTCTTTCCCGTGCACTACAAGGGCGCGGCGCCGGCCATGCAGGACGTCATCGGCGGCCACACCCAGCTGATGTTCGTGTCCGTCGGCAGCGCACTGCCGCAGGCCAAAGCCGGCACCGTCAAGCTGATCGGCATCGGCGCGCCCAAACGCATGGCGCTATTGCCGGACATTCCTGCCATCGCCGAGACCGTGCCCGGCTTTACCGCGGTATCGTGGTTTGCGCTGTTCGGCCCCGCCGGCATGCCGTTCGGCGTAGTCGCCAAAATCAATGCCGAGGTGCGAAAAATCTTCGCTGATCCCGAGGTGCAGAAATCTTTTTTTGATGCGCAGTATTTTGAATCGATCGCCGGCTCGCCCGGGGATTTGACCGCGCGCATCGGCAGCGAAGAACCGAAATGGCGCAAGCTGATCGCCGCCGCGCAGATCAAAATGGAATGAGGAAAACACGATAATGCGTACGATTGCGTTAGAAGAACACTTCGCCACGCCGCTGTTCCTCGACGGTCCCGGTGAGGACCTCAAAAATGCCGCCGGTAAGTTCGAGGGCCGCGCGACGAAGATCATCGGACCGCTCTGCGACATCGGCGACCAGCGCATCGCGGCGATGGATGCCGCCGGCATCGACATGCAGGTGCTGTCGCTCACTTCGCCCGGCACCGAGCAGCTCGACGCCACCGAGGCCATCGCGCTGGCTCGCGAAAGCAACGACGCGCTCGCCGCGGCGGTGAAGAAAAATCCAAAACGCTTCGCCGGCTTTGCCGCGCTGCCGACCATGGCGCCGGATAAGGCCGCAGCCGAGCTGCAAAGCCGCATGCGCGGCGGCGGCTTCGTCGGCGCGGTCATCAACGGCCATGTGCGCGGCCGCTATCTCGACGACAAATTCTTTTGGCCGATCCTGGAAGCCGCCGAAGCGCTCAACGCGCCGATCCATATCCATCCGACGCGGCCGCCGGACAAGGTGATGGAAGCCTATTACTCCGGCTTCTCGCCGCTCATCAACGACATGTTCGGCAGTCCGGGATGGGGCTGGCACATCGAGACCGCGGTCCACGTCGTGCGCGTCATCCTCGGCGGCACGTTCGACCGGTTTCCGAAATTGCAGCTCGTCATCGGCCATCTCGGCGAAGGCTTGCTGGGACTGTTCCAGCGCCTCGACAACATGGCGCCGGCGATGACGAAATTGCAGAAGCCGGTCACCGCGTATCTGCGTGAGAACGTGCATTACACGTTCTCCGGTTTCAATTATCCGGCGACTTTCCTCAATCTTCTGCTCGAAGTTGGCGTTCCCCGCATCATGTTCTCGGCCGATTATCCCTATCAATCGATGGAAAAGGCCAGGGCGTTTCTTGAGCAGATCCCGGTTTCCGCCGCCGACCGCGAACGCATCGCGCACGGCAATGCGGAGAAGCTGTTCGGGTTGTGAATTAGGCTCCCTCTCGCCCGCTGGCGGGAGGCATTATATAACGCCCCAGCCACCGAGGATTCAGCCGTGGATGAAAAGCGAACCTTCGCCGTAGTGCTTGAACCTGAGGAAGAAGGCGGGTTTACCGTGCGCGTTCCGGCCATTCCCGAAATCGTCACCTATGGCAAGGACGAGCACGAGGCGATGGCGATGGCGGAGGACGGCATCCGGCTGGTGATCGCTGACTGCGCTGCGCGGGGCGAGCCTATGCCCAGCGGTGAGCCGCCGCGCATCCGAGAAATCACCGTTACGCTTACGGCATGAATGAGCGACTGCCGGCGATCACGGCGCGCGAAGTTATCCGCGCGCTGGGCCGCGTTGGCTTCCCAACGCTCGCCCAGCTCCCTCTCCCACAAAGGAGAGGGGAAAGAAACTGCGTCGCTGTTTGACATTGTGGGTCGGCAAACACGCGCATTGCTCTGTCCGCGCCGTTACCGCCAGGGGATGAAGACAGCATGGCTGCGGGCTCCGCTACCGATTACACTGCCTTGGCCGCGAGGGACACCATGGATGCGCTGACGGCAAGCCTTATCGTCGTTGGTATCGGCGCGGCGGCGTTCATCGTGGCCGCATTGCTGACGGCGCGCTTGCGGATCGGCGTGCTGCCGGCGAAGCCGGCCGAAGTGCCGCCCGGCGCCTCACACCTCTGGCCCGGTCTGCCGGAACAGGCGAAACAGTTTCGCGTCTTCGGCTGGGTTTTCGTGGTGCTGCTATATCTCGCGGCCGTCTTCTGTCTGCTGCAAGGCTTGAACGCTCTTCGCATCGTCCGCCATTGGGCGCAGTGGGACGCCGTCTTCGGCAGCAGCCTTTCGGACCCGGCGGAAATTGCGCTCTATGCCAAATTCTGGATAGCCATCGCGATCGCGCTTTGCCTTATCGCCTATTGGGCGCAACGGCGTTTAAAATGGCGTTCCTGAGTGCTCGTTGAAAGCAACATCAGCAATTGAATCGTCACCCTGAGGCGGCGGCGAAGCGGCCCTCGAAGGGCGACGGCCCAAGTCCCCCGGGACCATGCCTGCGTATGACGCGGTCCAAAGCTACGGTATAACCATCGCCGGTCTTCTGCAGGAATCCCCCCATGAACGCCCCTCTCTCCACCCACCCGACGCCGCCGTACAAGCACACGCCGTTGTTCCCGCTCGGCAAGGACGAAACGCCCTATCGCAAGATCGCGGATGGCATGCGTGTCGAGAAAATCGTGGGCGAGGACGTGCTGGTGGTGCCGCGCGAGGCGCTGCGCGCGCTGGCCGAAGCCGCCTTCACCGATATCAATCATCTGCTGCGTCCTGCGCATCTGGCGAGCCTCAAGCACATCGTCGAGGACCCGGAAGCGTCGGACAACGACAAATTCGTCGCCTTCGATTTTCTCAAGAACGCCAATATCGCCGCCGGCGGTGTGCTCCCGATGTGCCAGGACACCGGCACCGCGATCATCATGGGCAAGAAGGGCCGGCTGGTCTGGAGCGACGGCGACGACGAGGCGGCGCTCGCCGAGGGCGCGCGCGACGCCTATCTCAAGCGCAATTTGCGCTATTCGCAGCTGGCGCCGATTTCGATGTTCGAGGAGAAGAACACCCGCTCCAACATGCCGGCGCAGGTCGAGATTTATGCCGAGAGCCGCGGCGATGCCGACCAAGCCTACAAGTTTTTGTTCATCGCCAAAGGCGGCGGCTCGGCCAACAAGGCGTTTTTGTTTCAGGCGACGCCGTCGATTCTGACCCGCGAGCGCATGCTCGCCTTCCTGAAAGAAAAAGTGCTCACGCTCGGCACCGCGGCCTGCCCGCCTTACCACCTCGCCATTGTCATTGGCGGCACCTCGGCCGAACTGACGATGAAGACAGTCAAGCTCGCCTCCACCAAATATTACGACACGTTGCCCGAGCACGGCTCCGAGGATGGCCACGCTTTCCGCGACAAGGAGATGGAGCGCGAGATTTTGAAAATGACGCAGTCGCTCGGCGTCGGCGCGCAGTTCGGCGGAAAATATTTCTGCCACGACGTTCGCGTGATCCGCCTGCCGCGCCACGGCGCGTCACTGCCGATCGGTTTAGGCGTGTCGTGCTCGGCCGACCGCCAAGCGCTCGGCAAGATCACCAAAGACGGCGTTTTTCTCGAAGAGCTCGAGCACAATCCGGCGAAATATCTGCCGGAAGTCGATACGGAAAAGCTCGGCGGCGACGTGGTGAAGATCGATCTTACCCGGCCGATGAAGGACATTCTGGCGCAGCTGTCGAAACATCCGATCAAGACACGGCTGTCGCTCAGCGGTCCGATGATCGTGGCACGCGATCTGGCGCACGCCAAGCTGCGCGAGCGGCTGGAGAAGGGGCAGGGATTGCCGGATTATTTCAAGAACCATCCGGTCTATTACGCGGGCCCGGCGAAGACGCCGCAGGGCTATGCGTCGGGCGCGTTCGGACCGACCACGGCAGGACGGATGGATTCCTTCGTCGAGGATTTCCAGGCCGCCGGCGGCTCCATGGTGATGCTGGCGAAGGGCAACCGCTCGCCCGCGGTGCGCGAGGCCTGTAAGAAGCACGGCGGCTTCTATCTCGCCTCGATCGGCGGCGCGGCGGCGAACCTTGCGGAACATTGCATCAAGAAAGTCGAGACGCTGGAATATCCCGAGCTCGGCATGGAAGCGATCTGGCGCATCGAAGTGGTCGACTTCCCCGCCTTCATCGTCGTCGACGACAAGGGCAACGACTTTTTCAAGGAATTGAATCTGGGGTAATAGCGGCCGGTTGCGGAGCATGACGGTTCAGGAAATAAGAGAATGACATGCACAGCGTAACTGCGCCTGCGAAAGCCAAAGGCCCGATCGTCTGGCTCGACATGGACCAAAGGGAGCTCGACGACGCCTACGATCAGGAGGTCTATGCGCCGAACCGCGATCTTGTTGTCTCGCGCCGCATTGTCGCGAGCGACCGGGCGCGCGCCGTGCTCGGTCAGCCGCAGCGGATCGCTTACGGCGCTAGCGAACACGAAAAGCTCGATCTGTTCCGCGCCCCGGTTGCCAATGCGCCGGTCAATGTCTTCGTCCACGGCGGTGCCTGGATCCGCAACAAGGCATCCGATTACGCGTTGCAGGCCGAGCCGCTGGTGTGCGCCGGCGCGCATGCCATCTTCATCGACTTCATCAACGTCGAGCAGGCGGGCGGCAGTCTTCTGCCGATGTTTGAGCAGGTGAGCCGCGCCATCGCCTGGGCCTGGCGCAATGCCGAAACATTCGGCGGCGATCGCGCGCGGTTCTATGTGTCGGCGCATTCGTCGGGGTCACATCTTGCCGGCTGCGCGCTCACCGTCGGCTGGCGCGAGCAGGGCCTGCCGGAAAATTTCTGCAAAGGCGCGCTGCTCGCGAGCGGAATGTACGATCTTGCGCCGGTGCGGCTGTCGAAGCGCAGTTCTTACGTCAAGTTCACCGACGCCATGGTGGAAAAGCTTGGCGCCATGCGCCATCTCGACGGCTTGCATACGCCGCTCGTTGTTGCGCACGGCACCTGCGAGACGCCGGAATTCAAGCGGCAGACCCGCGATTTCGCCGCCGCGGTGAAGGCCGCCGGCAAGCCGGTCGAGCTCATCGTCGGCGAAGGCTATAACCACTTTGAAATGTGCGAGACGCTGGCCAATCCCTACGGCCTGCTCGGTCGCGCCATGCTAAAACAGATGGGATTGAGCTAGCTCCGAGTCATTCCGGATTGCCGCGAAGCGGCAAGTCCGGAATCCATAGCCACAGAAGGTGCAGAATCTTTTCCGCACAGTTCAGCTTTGATCGATTGTGATTATGGATTCCGGGCTCCGCACGTCCCCGGAATGACGAAAGTTGTTACGCCGCTTCGGACGCCGTATCGCTGCCGGTCGATTTGCGCGTCGAGGTGCGGATCAGTTCCGCGCCGCAGCGCCGGCAGGCGTAAATCGTATCTTCGAGTTCGGCGGAGACGGTACGGCGGCCCTCGTACACCATGCGGCCCGCGCAAACCGGGCAGGGCATCATCAGGGAGGGCAAACTCGACGCGGGCGCTGCCGCTTGGCGCATGTGCTTACTCAAACTGGAATTTCTCCAGGATGACCATTTTGTGAATTACTGGTCCATTTTGTCGCAGAGTCAAGGAATATTGTGCATTGCACACACGGGCGCTGCGTTGCGGGATGCGTGTGTCCGGTAACCCTTTCTCGTGGCTTGTGAATCGCGTTAACCGAAACAGCCGGGAAAGCAGCTTTGTTCCCGACTGCCGTCGCTCTATCCACCGCTTTTGCCGCCGGCCGCCATGCGACGGTCGACCTCGGCCGCGAGCTCGACGAGGTCATCGGCAACTTCGATCGGATAGTTCGCGCCGGGCGCGAGCCGCCGCAAATCCTCCGGCAGCCGTTCAAGCTCACGCTTGGCCGTCAGCCGGATTTCATTGAGCGACGGCGATGGCATCAGCCGCTGTCCGTCTTTCATGACCTGACAAATGAGCGGCTCGCCCGCCGGCGGATGATCGTCACGCGAGAGAAGATCGCCCGCCATTTTTCCGCTCGCGTCGTAGCGCCGCCACACCTGCTTGCGGCCGGGCCAGGTCGCCTTGTTCTCGGAGCGCTTGCGCCGCGCCACGTCGGCATAGTCCTGCAATTTGTAAACGCAATCGATCGCCGGCACGTCTTGCGACGTCGTCATGCTGGTGCCGATGCCGATGCCGTCGATC
>Ga0181537_10000194_pt1 | contig 56554 bp, 115 predicted proteins | sample PEATcosm2014_Bin_39_FD_119765 | JGI IMG/M metagenome (GOLD analysis project Ga0181537, IMG submission 119765) | Peatland microbial communities from MTU Mesocosm Facility, Houghton, MI, USA - PEATcosm2014_Bin23_10_metaG | ecosystem: Environmental > Terrestrial > Soil > Wetlands > Peat | place...
GCGCGAGGATCGACTGTAAATCGATTGTCTATGGCCCGCTAGGTGCGACTCCTAGGGTATCCACCAAATAGAGGGTTTAGGATGAATAACGATTATTTAAAAGAAAAAATAAAATTAATACAAGAACTGGTTAATATCCAATCAGGCGATGAGATTTTATGGGCTATAGTATTACCTAATGTAATGCAGACAGCTCAAGAAGCTTATTTACAGGAAAAATTAAGAATATTGCACTATCTTATAGAAGAAGATGATATAGAAGATATGAAAATAATAATTGAAAATGAAAGAATTAAAACAAAGGAATCTAATCCATGATTAAATCATTTCCAAAAGTATTCTCATTAGGGCAAAACTACATTGGAGATATTCTTCAAGGTGAGATAGAAATTACTGAGAAGGTTGATGGCTCGCAATTTTCATTCGGTCTTATTGATGGAGAATTATATTGCAGAAGTAAAGGTGCAGATTTAAATATCCTTCAGCCTGAGAAGATGTTCAAAGATGCTGTTAATTACATTCTTTCAATTGAAAGCAAGATGCCAAATAATACAGTATTTTACTGTGAATATTTGAAGTCTCCCAAACATAATGTTCTTAAATATGAAAGAATACCTAAAAATACATTATGTTTATTTGCCGTATATCAAAAAAATGTAGATTTATTTTATTGCCAATATTCATTTCTTCAAGAAATGGCAGAATTACTATCTATAGACTGTATCCCTTTATTAGGATCAGGAGAATTTCAATCTTTAGAATTAGATAACATTCTTGATACCGAATCTTATTTGGGGGGGGCTAAAATTGAGGGATTTGTCGTTAAAAATTATAAAAAGCCTTTCTTGTTAGGTGGCCAGCCTATTCCTATTATGTGCGGCAAGTATGTATCAGAAGGATTTAAGGAAATACATAAAAAATCATGGTCTAGAGAACATACAGGAATAGGTAAATGGGAACAAATGAAAGAAAGTTATAGAACAGAAGCCAGATGGCATAAATCAGTTCAGCATTTAACTGAGAAAGGAGAATTAGAAGGTTCTCCTCGAGATATTGGAAAATTGCTTATTGAAGTGAAACGAGATATCACAGAAGAATGCCAAGAGGATATTAAAAAATTCTTATGGCGTGAATATGGTGAAGAGCTTTTGAGATATTCGATTAAAGGATTTCCTGAATTTTATAAACGGTATTTAGCTAAGGATATTATAGAATGAACTTTAGTGATGCTCTTATACAATTGAAAGCTGGCGAGAAAGTGAGAAATAAATCCTGGGCTACTGAATATCCAGGATATTTGGTAAAGAGAAATAATAAAATTTATTATCACGAAGAATTATATACAATAGTAGGTGATTTCATTTTACATAGTGAAGACCTATTATCTAATGATTGGGAAATAGTAGATGATATGCGATAAATGCGGTGATAAACAATTAGGAGGCGTCCTTCTTGATTTCCCAGATAGAGGGAGATGCTATATGTGCATTGAAAAATATCCTCTCACTTTACCTAAAGAATTTGGTGATGCTCTTCGTAAAATATTAGATGTTCAAGAAGATAAGCCTTTTGTTTTACCGGATAGAACAGGTGAATATTCAAGAGTAGATTAGCCTATTCTCCTATGATATGCTTATTATCCTTATTATTTATTTAAGGATTATTTATGTTAATAACGCCACCAGGGCCGGTGACAGGATTAGTTATTAGTGTTGCTAGCAACACTACTTTATCCATATTACCAGGAAATGCTTTAGATTCTTTTGGAACTACATTACTCAACCTTCCCTATTTTTTAACGTTAAATTCTGGAACAACTGGAGTCAATGGTATTGATACAGGCTCTGTGGCTCCAAGTACATTCTATGGAATATATGCGATAGGGACGACAGCTAATCCAGCTACTATTGGTTCTATTATGTCAACTTCGTTTTTATTCCCTACGATGCCATCTGGATATAATATATATAGACGAATAGGGTATGCATTAACCAACTCGGCGTCTCATTTTGTAGCATTTGTCTGTACTCCTACGCCATCATCTAAGATTTATATTTATCCGTCGCCTGTTTCCGTCTTATCAGCAGGAACGGGGACATCTTACACTCAGATTGATTTAACTGGAAAAGTTCCGGCCCTTATTTCTATTCCAGTTTTATTCAATTCTTCCTATACTGCAAATGCAAATGGTAATTATTTCAGTTTGATAGCTGATATTACTGCAACCACTATCCCCAGTTTTATTAGTGATAGTGCTAATGAGCCTCTTGTGTCTCAAGTATCACTAAATGCTGCTCTTATTATGGGGGCGCCTAGTATTTATTATTTGGTGCAAACGAGTGATAGTTTAGATTTATCACTTGTTTCTTTTGAAGATTACTTAAACTAAAGGAGATCTAAAATGCGTTATTTTGTTCATTGCAATTATATTACTCACGATATAAATGGAGGTTATTGTACTGTTATAGAAATGAATGGAAAGATTGAAAACATTGATGATATTAAAAGTATAGGCGAATTGCTTGTTCAAGAAATAGAGGAAAAAGTACAAAAAAAGGTACAATCTATCTCTATAACAAACTATATAGAGATACATGTTTAAATAAGACCTAATAATCTGTCCAGGCCTATTGATATTTCGTGAATTTGATAGCCTGGAAGATCATTTCTAATACTGCATCCCGCTACTTCTAATTTATTAATGTGCCAATCTATAGTTTTGATACTGTAATGTGGCAAATCGGTAGGTTCTTCAAGATAATTCTCATTACCCATATTAGAAAATCTTGTTTGAATAGCTTCTATTCCCCTTTCCATATAATTAGCCTTAGTTGATTCAGCGCAGATAAGCTCGAATTCTAGCTGCCAGAATTCACGTAATCTTAATTTGCTCGCCCTCATCGTATCAGATGTTTTTTCATCTCTGAATGACTTGCCTGTTTGCCATATGCAGATAGGTAACAACTTATTGCGTTGGTTTTCTTGAGGAAAAATATCAAAGAAAGCCTGAAAACAACCACCCGCTATTTCAGGTCTTAAATAACCATGTTCAGTTTGTATCATAGGGAAACCTTCATCAGTATGCCCTTTTAGATAAGATTCAGGTGTTAATATAGGAGTTTCTATTCTACAGAACTTCACAGCAGGATTAAGTCTAGTCCATGTTTTTTTAAGGATTTGGTAAATAATCTTTGTAATAGCTTCTCTTTCTTCGATTTCCTGTTCGTTCCAATAAACGGTTGCATTTGAATACATTTGTTTCATTTATTTACCTTTTAGGATATGATATATCCCATTATTTATAATTTATAAAAAATGTCAATGGAAATAATAAGAGCTACTGAATTATTATTAAAAATGAAAACTTACTTGGAGAAACATAATGGCTAAAATTACTTCCAAACGTAGAAATGATTTATCTAATAAGGAGTTTGCATTACCAAAAGAAAGAAAATACCCACTTGATACAAAAGGAAGGCAAATAAATGCCAAAGCTAGGGCCACTCAAATGGAAGAAGAAGGTAAATTAAATAAATCTACAGCTGCTAAAATTAAAGCTAAAGCTAATAAGAAATTAGGTAAAGGTAAAAAAGAAAAATAATTCCATTTAGGTAATTATTTGGATATAATCTGTTACGAAAATATTATAGCGTGGGCATTAATATTTTCATTTTTATTATTAACCTCGAGGAATTGACATGAAAGAAGAAGGCAAAATGCACAATAAAGAAATGCGTCATATAGCTAAACACATGATGAAAATGGATAAGCATCTTGAAAAAGCACGTGAACATCACAAAATGGCTATGGATAGTATGGGCAGCAAAGAAGAGCCTAAAATGAAAAAAGAAGAGAAGATGGAAAAGAAAGGACGTGGTCGACCCAAAAAGATGTAATTAGATGCCCCTTTGTTGGGGCTATATTACATCTGGGTATAGCGCAGCCTGGTCAGCGCTCTTGCCTTGGAAGCAGGAGGTCGTAGGTTCGAATCCTACTACCCAGACCAACATTATTTCAACAGGATAATAATTGATGGATATTACGATAGAAAAAGATGGTAAAGAACCATTCGACTATAAAAAAGCATTGGACGGATATCCAGTAGTAGATGGATGGCATAGAGAAGTGTTTATTTTATATAAAAGAGAGGAGCCATCGCAATTTCCTTTAGTTGGTATTACTAAATGTAGTAATCATGGTGAATTCATATGTGAATTCACTTTAGATGGTATTATTAAAAGGGATAATAAGTGGTCACAAGGGCCCTCTATTTGGATGAAGACAGGAGATTTGAAAGTAACAGTTAGGGTTAGAGAGAATGGCAAAATTGTTAAATGGGAAGAAACAGAAGCGTACAAAAAACAAATTAATAGAGAAGAATTAATTTTGAAAAAAATGCGTGGCTTAAGAAACGGTACCGATATAATGGAAAAGATTATTGCAGAAGGTTATTTAGAAGCTTTAGAGTGGATTTTAGAGGATAAACATGCTGAAAGTTAATCCTTTAGGTGGCGTATATATAGATAATAAAGCTGCAATAGATAGAGCAAAAGCCGCTGATTTGATTACATTACCAAAAAACATACAAGGAACTAACTGCCTTAATTGTAAATTTGTATCGTTAGTAAGAAGTAATTATGGATATTGCATGAATCCAAAAGTGAAACAGAATGTAAATAATAGAATGTGTTGTGCGCTATGGTCGGCGCATGGTCAATGGGAAGCTTGGAATAATGACAAAAAAGATTAATTCTAAAGATAAAGGTAAACGTGGTGAACGAGCCTGGAAAGACATATTACATTCTGCTGGCTTTACTAGTGCTTATCGTTCTCAGCAATTTTGCGGTTCAGAACATAGCGCGGATGTTATTTGTTCAGAATTAGCTAAATATCACTTTGAAGTCAAATGGGTTGAAAAGCTAAATGTTAGAGATGCATTAGAACAAGCATCTACTGATTGTGGAACAGCTATTCCTATTGTGGCGCATTACAAGAATAGAGGTGAATGGCTTATTACGATGAAAGCTTCTGATTGGCTGAAAGATTTAAAGGTGAATAAATGTTATTAAAATATCCAATGATGCAAGAATTTGAATATATGTATTCTACAAATGGCGTGCCTTATCCGTTAGACAGCTATTTGTATTCAATAGGCGAGCCTACAACTGATGAAATAGCTAGTTTGATTCAATCTGATGAATATATAAGGAAATGTAATGATTAATTATACATGCAGACGATGTAGCGGTACTAAAAATATGATGGTAGGAGGAGTTCCACGTAAATGTAATCTGTGTAATGGGACTGGTAGATATGAAGAAAAAGAATCATTATTGCAATTTTATAATGAGGGAACTTCTATACCAAAACCGCATTATCAATATGACGATAGTGATTCTGTCCCTTTTGACATAAATGATTATATTAAACCAGATGAGACAAAATCCAATGCGCAACCAAAGAAACGTGGTCGACCAAAAAAATCAGTTTGAACTGTTGCAAAAAAGACAACAGCTCAATGCTGAGAATGTTCGTATTAGATATAAGAGAAAGAAAAAAATAGATCTAAATTACGTTTCTTTTGATTTAGCGGAAGATAGAGATAAAAATATAATAATTAATCATGGCAAAACAAGTTGAGTATTATAAAGATAAACAGTTTTACACCAATTCGGATGGTTTGACCTCTATGCAACGTAAATTTTGTGAAGAATATTTAAAAGATGAAAATGGCTTTGATGCTACAAAAGCAGCTAAGGCTGCTGGCTTTAAATATCCTATGCAATCAGGATATCAAACGTTGCATCGTAAATCAGTCCAAAAATATTTAGAACCTAAATTACGAAACGTGGAGAGAGAATTACAAGTGGACCTTCATTGGAAAGTAAAAAAGCTAAGTAAGCTCATAAATGATACAATACCAGATGATGTTCCCATTACAAATGCTCAATTGGCTAAGGTTGGACTTGATGGAATAGCTGAATTGAACAAGATGCAAGGAGATATAGCGCCTGTTGTCAATAAGAACTTTAACGCCAATATCAATATGGATGCTGATCCTGAGATATTGGATGAATTAATTAAACAATATGAACGAGAATATTAAGTGAGGATTTTATGTCAGTAGTAACCGAAATTAATCAGCACTACGCTGCAGAGCATCCAGTTCCGCGGCATACTTTTGAGGTTTCTCAAAAAGAGATTAAGCGCCTTACTGGATTTATCAATCAGATGGTAAAGATTTTTATAGAAAGGAATATTGAATTTCCTGCTGAAATTAGACGATTTTATTTAGATCATGATCCACAACGTGATGCCGTTAGAGCCAAAATTAAACATGATTTAACTGTTTTAGCCCAGCTGAAGCAAGACACTATTGCTCATCAATCTTATCAAGGTAGATAAATATGACTAAAAAAGCTGAAAAGACTAAAAAAGAATCAAAAGTTCCAGAAGTAACCATTATTGGATACAAACCAAAGCAATCAGTTCGTATAGAAAAAGCTGATAATGGCTATACAGTCTGTACTCATGGATTAACGGGTGAAAAGACCTTGATAGCTAAAACTATGGATGAAGCTTTGAAAAGCGCTAAAAAGCTTATGGGAAAGAAGGATAAAGTAGGATGAGTTTACTATAAATAATATTATGTTGATTCCTATACTAGGGCTTTTAGTAGTTTTATTTGGTGTGTGCTGTCATTCTTGGGTGGCAATACCCATAATTTTAATTGGTTTGTGGTTATTAGGAAAAGTTATTATATTAATAAACAAAATTAACTATTTGTTTATTAATGAATTTTCTTAATAAAGCATTTCCATATCCTATTCTTATTAGTCCCAGAAAAGTACACCATCCGATGCCAGTTCAGATATGGAATAAGAATATATAACATCTGTATCGCCTATTTTGAGCAGGCGCTGAGCAGGCGTTAGCTGCTAACTAACTTTTATAAGTGGTAGGAAAAAGAGTTTGCAGTAGCTTATGATGGTGATCGGCATGATCTTTCTCAACATTATGATGATGTTGAGCTTCTTGTATGGCTAAATCAGCCGCAGCTCTTACTTTTTCAGTCTGTTGTTTACCAGCTTCTATGAGATTTTCCTGATGATCTTGATGAGCTTGCATAATAATCTTTATTCGATCATTTTCTGAATCTTGTTGAGCTACTCCCACCTTGGCGGCCCCCAATGAAGCCTCTTGTTGCATTTTTTGAGCACGTAATTGCAGCTCTTGTTGTTCTAATTGCATTTTCATTTGCATGGGATTGGGTTGATTTTGAGCTTGTTGTTTTTGTTGCATCAATTCGTTCATATATTCATCAGCCATGACTTTTAATTGGTCAGAATCTTTGCATTCTAAGTTGCTCACAAATACACCAAGTCCTTTTTCGTTCATAAATTGAGCGAATGCTGGCATTGCATTGGATGCTGAAATGATTTGATTTAATGCTTTAGATTTTTGAATGGCAAAACTAGAACCTGCTTCGACTTTTACATTAATGGCATTTCTACCATAATCGAAACTAATACTATTAGGATCTTCTTTATCATTAATGCGTATATAACTACGTTTAGAATCAGCATCTAATACTGGAATGGTTCTGGCGGTTACATAATATTTTGGCATCAAATTGACGTAAATCTTTGCGACTTGGGTTAAAGCTTGAAGAAATCCCACTACATAAGGCATCGCAGCTGCATTCGATTGAGTAGCGCCTTCTACAATCGCAACCCCCGATAATTGGTTATCGTTTACTCCCAAGGAAGCATCATAGGATCCCAGAATAGTTTGGGATAATCCATCCATGCCTACGAAGGTATTCATGATTTCAGGGGGGATAGGGGGTCGTACAATTTCACGAGGAGGAGGCAACGTTCCATATTGTGGATTATTATTATGGAAAGCATTATAGATCAGGACATTTGGAACCTGATTATTTTTATAAGCTTCAACATATTGAGCTGGAATTGCTTCCTTAGCTACCATGAATTTATGTTGCACCATACTTTGAAGCTCTTGTGCCAAGCATTGGCCAGCAAAGTTCTTTAATTTTTGAGCCCCCTGCAGATGATAGCAGTAAGGTCTTGTCATTCTTTGAACCGGTCCGTCAGAACTATCACGTAAATAAATGGAATTTCCATCTACAAAGACAAGAGGTAAATCTTCGAAATCTGTATCTTCTTCTTCTAGAATTTGCGTCGAGATAAAGATAGTTCGCTTGATATTCGTTATTTCTGATTTACGTCTTTTTACAACAATAGGAGGTTGCTCAAAAGGATTGGTTTGAGACCAGTTCTTAATTTTCTTTTTATAGTCTTTTTCAATCATTGTTTTGCCGTCAGAAAGCAATACAATTTCTTCATTTTTTACAACTTTTTCATAATAATCACACATTAAAACAATATCTTTATCACCTGCTTTGAATGTCCATGAAAATCCACCAATGTTCTTTTGTTCTTTGAATCTATCCCAGTCAATATCAGGATATTTTGCGGCTAATTCATTTTTAGACTTAGGATAAAGATGAAAACAATAACGTCCATCTGATTTTGTAGGTAGCATCGCCAATGGATCGAAGCCTGTGAGAGTAGGTTCATAAACACGTCCAAATTTAATCACTTGATTGAAAGACATAGGGTGAGCATATTCAGTCCATACTTTCCAAACACTCCATCCCCCGCTTAATGTATCAGTCCATGTATTATATTCACATCCATCTTTATTAGTTTCAAACAATTCATGTCTCAGATAACCCTCCACAGCTTTAATAGTTTGCATATCAATGGTGGTGTCATCAGCAGCAGATGTTGCAAAAGAAGGTTCCTGTTTTGAAAATTCACCGCGTAGGCGAGAGACAAATGCTTCTTGAATATTGAATTCGATTGATGGTTTGCTAATAGATGAATTGATAGATATCTCATCATCCTTCATGCTGGTATTGAAGACAAAACGGCGAGATTCATGGTAACGAGTAATATTGTGAGCATCATATTCTCTCGATTCTTCGACATTCTTTTTAAATCGTTGAAGTTTTGTTTCTTCTGATTCATCTTCCTGATTTTTAGCGTCTATATTGTTCATATACTCTGCTCTGCATGGTGTTCAATTGTTTATAGTGAGAAGCCAATATGTTTACGACATCATCAGCTTGTGTATGCGAGGAAAATGTTCCACGAGAAACAACTTCATCGATGAGCCCTATCTTTATAGCGTCATACATGGTGTCTGCTATATCATCAAAACGATGAGCATCATTTGCCGTTATTTTTTCGCAATGAGATATACACATTTGAGCGTGGCGTGCATTTCTAAGGAATGAAATCCTTTTAGAGGCTTGATAAGGTTGAGCTTCTAAAAAGCGTGCTGTTTTGTTTCCTGATGCGCGAGTCCTTTCAATATCTAATATTTGTAATCCTTGCATTCCAGATAAAATAGAAGACATCGTGACGCCGGTAGATTTTTTTTCTATAGCTGCAATTTTTGGTTTGACTTTATGACGCATGCAGCCTGCATAAAAATCCATAAAATTATTGAGTAAATCTTTAGGTTCCACGCGCAATTCAACGCAATCAATCCAGTGCAATCCTATTAAATCTGTTTCAATTTCAGTGGTTTCAGATAAGAAACCATTAGTCATTACATTAAATTTAGGTTGTTTTATTTTATAAAGGCCCCAAAAGCTAAAAACAGTCGCATCGTTATAATCTTTATCCGTTTCAGCTGTATCAATTGTTATGAAAGTAGAATAAATTTTTGGCTCTTCTGAAAGTAAGATGAAATCTTCAGCTTTGAAAATTCCATCTCCAGCGGGTAATGGAGTTTGTTGATATTGAGCAGCAAAGACGTATTTTTTATGCTCCTTCATTTTTAGAAGCATTTCTGTAGTGTGTTCTTCTGGATATAGAGCATTATTATTTTCATCTAATGCTGGGATAGAAATAACCGTCCAACCTCCTTGTTTGATAAGATTGGCAATTAAATCATCTTCATGTAATCGTTGACCTATGACCATTTTTGATGTAAGAGCCGCATTATTAACGCGACCCTCTAAAGAACGTAGATACCATTCATTTCTATCTTTTCTGATGGTTTCACTTAGCACATCATTTGCATCGATGATGTCATCTACCAATATAGACCCTCCATATCGGTTGCAATTTTTTATTCCGGCCCCTCTTCCAATAATGGTTCCACCGGCTCCGCAAGCATAAACAGAACCTCCTTTATCGGTATGAAAATTATGTTTAGCCCTAGTATCTTCTGTTACTTGAGTTCCAAAGAGCTTATAAAAGAGAGGATGATTAATTATTTCTCTTATATATTGAGTTTGAGTGGTCGCTAATCCTTTTTCACATGACGTATAAAGAAAGTTGCAATCTCCATATCTTGCTATGGCCCAAGCTGCAAAATAAACCAAACTTATTGTTTTCCCATATCTTGGTGGAATAGCGATAATTAGGTTTTTTATTTCTCCATCAAAAACCTTTTTTAGAGCTTTAAAAATAGTAATGAAATGACTTTCTCGCCCTATCGGATTACTTAATACAAAGTCTTTCCCTGTTATTAATTTGAAAAAAACTTGAGTAAATAAGAGCGGAGAGCCTAAAAGTTTTGCTTTGTATTCTGTTAATTCTTGTGTATCCATGACCCTATATTACCATCCTGTGGATAACCTGTGAATAACCTGTGGATAACTATTGACAATATATTTTTGGTCTGATAAGTTAGGTGTCACGGAGCTATCCGGTACAAATAGTCGGGACTCTGACGATAAAAGAGGCACTACCGTGATGGGGTTAACAATCAACTAGAAGGTTTAAACGTATGAGCGAGACTCAGATTGCAGGTGTGGCCCCAACGGCAGATCCGGAAGGAACGATTGAAAATAATTTTGGATTAGAAGATAACACTCCTTCTCCAGAAATACTTCAAGCAGAGGAGCCACCAAAAGAAAGGGTTTTTACACAATCAGAAGTTAATAAGATTGTAGGGGATCAGAAAGCAGAAGCTCGTAGAATTGAACGAGATAGAATTGAAGCTGATAGGCAATATCAAGCTGCGCAAGCCGCAAAGGCTGCACAAGCTTCCAATATTTCTTCTACAACCTCAACTTCTTCTTCAACAATCACTACTTCTCCAGAAGAAATCGAAAGAATCTTTGTGGAGATGCAGAAAAAAGCTAAAGCAGATGCTTATTACGAACATATGGTATCTGATGTCGTACAAAGAGTGCAGAAAGGAATTGATAAATATTCTGATTTTGAAGATGTTGTAAGTAAATTAAATATTGCCGCAGCACAACCAGATTTATTAAATTTACTGCGAGAAATAGATAATACCGAGGATGTCTTACACCATTTTGGTAAAACTCCTGAAGGGCAAGAAGCTTATCTAATGCTCCTTTCCACAATGGATAAGGCGCCTAGATTAGCCAAAGAAAAACTTCAGAGATTATCCCAATCGATTAAAAATAATCAACTGGGTAGTCAGATGAAAACTGCGAATGAGCCATTAAAGCAAATACAACCTTCACCAACAGGTTTAAAGGATAGTGGCTCTAATAAAAATATGTCTGTTCCTGAATTAAAGAAGCAGTCCTATTTAAGACCATAGTAAGTTAGTCAGCCATTATCTCTATTTTTTTATAAATTAGTGGAGAATAATAATGGCTGTTTTACCCTCAAATATACTTCAACAGGTACAAACTTATCAGAAATCTGGTATTGCATTTCTTGATAACTTATTTTGTGGTATTTCGATCTCAAACAAAAAATTCAACAACTTCCAGGATCTGACCGGCAATTTGGGCACCACGGTGACGTTCGATCTGCCAGTTCGATATAACACGATTAATAGTTTAGTCGCTCAGTTCCAAGCATCGCAACAACGTGTACAACCTTTAACTGTTGACCAGCAGTTTAGTACTTCGTATGCATTCTCTGCTGAGCAGTTCATTTTCAACGTTGAAGATTATATGGAAAAGTTCGGTAAAGGGGCTATTAAAGAATTAGGAACTCAACTTGAATCTAACTTGCTTTTGAACTTCGCAAGTGCTGTCCCTGTTTATCAAGGAGAAGTTTTGACAGGTGCTCTTCATACAGAAAGCGGTCCTTACAGATTTTTTTCAGACGGGATTACTCCGATCAATTCTTTCGGGCAATTAGCTAAAATGCTGGCTTATTTCCGCAACTATGGTTCTGCTGGTGAAGTTAAATCCATTCTATCTGATATCGCAATTCCTGATATTGCTAATAGTGGGTTAAATCAATTCGTTATGAATCGTAACGAAGAATTAGCTTTAGAATGGCAATTAGGAAGATTTTCTAATTGTGATTGGTACCAATCTAACTTACTTCCAATACACAATGCAGGAAGTGTAGGTAATTCTTCTGGAAGCGAACAATTGATGACAGTCGTAAGTACCAATGATCCAACCGGTGCTAATATCACTCAAATTACCTTCAGCGTGACATCGGGAGCTTCTGACCCAAATTGTATTGCTTCTGGTGATTTAATGCAGTTCATTGATGGAGTTTCCGGTCAACCAAATCTTCGTTATTTGATATTTATCGGTCAAAAATTATCTGCAAACCCAGTTCAAATAAGGGCAACAGCTAGTGCTGCATCCAGCGCAGGAAGTCAAGTTACTGTCAATATATATCCAGCGTTGTGTTCTCAATCTGGTAATCAAAATCAAAATATTATTTATAACATTGTGGCTGGCATGCAAGTTCAAGTTATGCCAACTCATAAATGCGGAATTGTCTATAGCGGTAATGCACTTTATTTAGCAATGCCACAATTGCCTGATCAAAGTCCGTATGCAACAGCATACAAGGCTGATCCCGATACAGGTATTGCATTGAGATATACACACGGTTCTTTATTCGGTCAAAACCAAATGGGATTCATTAATGACGCCATTATGGGGAGTACATTAGTGCCTGAATACTCAATGCGTATTCTTTTCCCAGTCACACAATAATTTATAGAGGAATATTAAAATGAGTTTATATGAACAGATTGTAAATGATGGATTAGAGTATGTTAATGGTCTTACAACCACATGGGCATCTAATACAACTCTAACTATCGGAACAGGCCAATGCCGTGATTCCACTAATGTATTCGATATTTTTGTTAATACTCCATTAACTTTGAGTTTATCCTCAAATGGCGTTAACGGATTAGATACCGGAACTGTCGCTCCAAACACTTTATATTATGAATATGTTATTTATGATAATACAAACAATTTGCCAACCGCATCACTTTTATCTCTAAGCAATACATTGCCTTATCGCCCAGGTGGTTACAGTTCTTTTGCTTTGATAGGAGCTTGGGCAACTAATAGTTCAAGTCAGTTCTATTTAATGTATCAATACGGAATAAATAGTTGGCGCAGACTTACTTATGATGCTCCTGTCCCCGTATTGACAAGTGGTACAGCCACTACTGCTACTGCTGTACCCCTAGGCGCTGTTGTTCCAGCATTCTCAAATATCGATGTTACTTTAAGAACTAATTTTGTTCCTGCTACGGCTGGACATCAATTGATAGTTGTTCCTCATGGTTCTTCTAGTACTACAACTGTTGCAACAATAGGTCAAGTTGCATCTGTTAGTATTTCTGGTGATTTTGAATGTCCGGCGATATTAAATTCTGGTGTTCCTACAGTTGATTATTTCGTAACAAATGGTAGTGATTTGGCAAACTTGAGAGTCAAATCATTTGTTATGAATTTGTAAAAAAGTTTTCACTGCTGGTTTAACATTTTTCCAGCAGTGAATTTTTTAATTTAATATTATGTTGGAAAATAATGGCATACTCAGCATTACAATTAATAACGAATGCTTATTATCTATCTGGAATAGTTGCAAGACAACTTCAAACAGTTTCCGGTCAACAAATAACAGATGGTTTATATTTGTTTAATGCATTATTAGCTGTAAAGACTGCGGATAAGAGATTAATACCTTATTACACGCCCTATACACAGAATCTTATCATAGGACAAGAAGAATATTATATTGAAAACTTGCTTGAAATTGAATCCATATCATTCAATTTAAACAATGTTCGTTACGCAATGAATTATATACCAAGAAGAAAATATTTTGGTCAGCCTCGCGTCAATAATATTGAAACGCTGCCATTTAGTTGGCACATGGAGAGAACATTAGGTGGTGCAAATTTATATGTTTATTTCTTACCAGATAATACATATCAAATTAATATCATAGGAAAATTTTCAATACCAGAAGTTACATTAGATTTTGATTTAACAACTGTATTTGATTTGTTTTATATCGAATATTTTAGATATGCGTTAGCCGCATATATTTGTAGTGAATATACCGTTTCATTTAATCCGCAAAGTCAGCAACAATTAAATGAATATGAATTATTAATTATGGATACGAGTCCAATTGATCTTACAACAGATGTTTTAACCACATTAAGTAAGAGTGGAGGTTATAACTTCGGTGATGTGAATTTGGGCAAGGGCTGGAGACCTTGATGAATAATTTAAAAATTATTAAATATATAAGACTATCATTATTATGAAACCTATTTCACCTGGTACTAAATCACTTCCATTAGATATTGTAGGTTCAACATCTTTTGGAAGATATCCAAAAATATCGGTTGAAGAAACTTTCAACATGATTATTACGGATGACTGGTTGGGACCTTACGCTGGTTATGCTATAGCTACTGAATTATTGCCAGGTGGTATTGGGAGAGGATTATTTACAAGTTCAACATTAGGAAAAATGGTTGCGGTTGTCGATGACAGTGTGTTTTTAGTCGATGCTTATTTAGGCGTACGAAGAATTGGATTATTAGCTACGACTGCTGGAACTGTTTATATCGATGGTAATAACGGCGGACAAATTGCTATTTGTGATTTGACCAATATTTACATTTATAATTTCAACGCCAATACATTCAGTATTGCTTCAATAGATTTTATTCCTGGTTATATTTCATTTCAAGACGGTTATTTCATTAGCGTATCCACTGGCACGAATCAATGGAGATTATCTTCTCCAAATGATGGAACTTCTTGGCCTGATGATGCACCTAACGATGGATTTTTACAAACAAAGCCGGATACGGTTGTTGCTGCATTAAAAATGCCTGGCAAAGGAAATTTGTTGCATGTCTTTGGCCATAATGTGACTGAACAATGGTATGACACTGGATTAACTCTTTTCCCTTATCAAAAAAATAGTTATTCAAATATAGATTATGGTTGTTTGAATCCTGCAACCATTGCTACAAATGATAATTTAATGTGTTGGTTAGCCGCTAATGAAAAATCAGGACCGGTGATTATGGTTAGCGATGGTGGCCAAGCTCAAAAAATATCAAATGATGGTATTGATTTTAGATTAGCTAATTTAACAAATCCGTCTGACTCATCTGCTTTCTTTATGAGGCATGACGGCCATCTGATTTATCAACTTACATTTCCTACCGACAATGTTAGCTATGCTTACGATTTCAATACACAAAAATTCTTTACAGTAACTGATCATAGTTTAGATCATCACATTGCTCGTAGTTTAGCTTTCTTTAATAACAATTATTATTTCGTGAGTTTTGTGGATGGAAATCTATATAAGATGAGCACAAATATTGTGACTTATGATGGGACTGTCAATGGTGTAATTGTACAAAATGAAATTCCACGTATTAGAAAATGTAAATCTATTAATTTGCCTGATCGATCAAGATTTATCGTTCAGAGTTTAACCTTTCCTATCGAAATGGGCCAACAAGTTGTTCCTATAGGCGATACAGAATCTATTACATTTCCTCGAGTCGATTTGTCTGCTTCTATTAATGGTGGTGAGACCTTCGGTACCTTCGAAGGTGTTTATTCTAAAGCCGCTGGTTTCCCCCAAAATCGCTTGATCTGGTGGTCTGCTGGTTCTGGCAATGAATATGTTCCTCAATTTAGATTTTATGGTGGCGCACGTTTTGTTGCATCAAATGGGGAGGCTACGATTTACCAATGACCAATCCTGTAACAACTAATTTTTTAAGTTTTCCTAATTTTTTGCATCAACAGTTTGTAGATAAAGAAGGACATTTGACGCCTGCTTGGCATGGAATATTGAGTCAATTAATTCAGACTTTACAGAATAATAATTCTACTGAAGGCGTAAAACTTCCAGGACAAAATACAAGCAATATTATTCAAATAGCAAGTATGGATAATTTAGGGACTGTAATTTATAACACACAAACTGGGAAGGGAATGTTAAATGAAGCTGGTGTTTTTAAAACGATTGTAACGAGTTAATTATATGCCATATTTTAATCCAAATCCTGAAAATACATATTATTCAAAGCCTGGTTTGATGGGTGGTGGTAATCCTATGGCACCTAATGGAATGGGAAGTCAATATGCTGGATATGATCCATATAACACTATGTATCAACCTAATCAGCAAAACAATTATATGCATCAGCCGCCATTTAATCCTTATTTGACGGGAACTATGAATCCTAATTCATCAACTGGAATGCAAACTCCGATGATACAAGGTGCAGGCCCTGCTCAAGGAGCAAATCTCACACAGGGCGGCACCGGTAATAATTTCTCTCCATGGGGAAATGCAATTTCACAATTGATAAGCGCATTTGGTCAATCGCGCGGACATTATAATGATCCATCAGATGCAGCTAACAAATATTTAGAACAAATTGGTGGAGCAGTAGGTCCTTATTTTGATCCTTATATTAGTGCAGGTAAAAAAACACTGGCTGATTTAATGGGTCAATATGGAAATTTATTATCAGATCCTGGTGCTTTGATGAATAAATTTGGTCAATCATTCCAGGAATCGCCTGGATATAAATTTAATGTAGATCAAGCATTGGGAGCTGCAAATAGAGCGTCAGCCGCTGGAGGGATGTTAGGTAGTCCCCAACAACAACAAAATCTTGCAAGAACAGTTACTGGTTTAGCAAATCAAGATTATGGAAATTGGATGGATAGAGCTTTAGGTCTTTATGGAAGAGGATTGAGTGGAGAAGAGGGAATTAATCAAATGGGTTTTAATGCATCTAGCCAAATGGCGCAAGCATTGATGGATCAATTGATGAGTCAGGCAAGCAATGCATATGCGGGTGGAGCTAATAGAAATCAGTATGAACAGGATAAAAATACCGGCGTTTGGGATTCTATTGCTCACGCAATAGGTGGATTAATTCCTGGCCCACATATTTAAGGTGAATTTATGGCGTTCGTTACATTCCAACCATTAAGTCCTGAAGCTGGTCCACTTTCAAGTTGGGAAAAAGCTCAACGTATTGCTTCTGGTTTAGCGGCCGATGTGCGTGCGCAACAAATGCAACCTGCTGAATTGCTTCATCAACAATTATTGAATCAGCAATTACAACAAACTGTCCCATATGCCGGACAACAAGCGCAAGCTGATTTGTTGAAACAACAATTGATGAATAAATATTATCCTCAAGCCACTCAATCAGAGATTAATTTAAGACAAGCACAAGGTGGCCTTTATGGAACAGAAGCGGCTAAAAATAATTATATGCTACAACATCCTGGATTATTAGCAGGTGGACAGGCCGCTCAATTAACAGCATTAAAAGATATATTGCCTGGATTATTTGGATCACAGGCAGCTGGTACTGGAACTGGTCAAACAATGAATGTTCCAAATCAAGACCCATCGGTTGCAGCAGGAGCAGCGGCAGCTCCACGTCTTCCAGGGGGCGCAACTCCTCAACAAGGAAATCAAATATCCCAAATTGCTCCTCTTGGTCCTCCTGCATTGCAAAATCAAGGGCAAAATCCTTTAGAAAATGCAGGAAGAAATCTTCTTACATATGGAACATTTACTAATCCTGCCGAAATAAAATCTCAGGTTGAATCAGCTGGCGAGACAGCCAAACAAAATGTTAGACAATGGAATGAAGCACAAAATGATGCAGCTAAAATGGCTCAAGATGCTACACAAGCAACACATATGATAGATGATTTTAGAAATACTTATAAAAAAGCTAAATTTGTAGGACCAACTTTGTCAAAAATTCCACTAGCGGCTGCTTCTGTTGCATATGATGTAAATCCAGAACAACAATTAGATCAAATTGGTGCAAATATGATGGGATTAATTGGTAAATACATGGTAGGTGGAAGAGTTACTAATTATGAAGCACAAAATTGGTTAAATAAAGTTAAATTGGGAAGAGAAATGCTTCCTGAAACTGTTGAAAAAACAGCAGATGTTTTGCATGCAGTTGAAGATAGATCTAAAGAGAGACAACAATTTTTAAATGCCGCTCAAAAGAAAGGATTAAGTAGACCTGATGCCGATGTTTTATGGACAGCATATGATAATGAAAAGCCTTTATATGATTTTTCAAATTCAAAAAGATTAGATAAAAATGAAAATACTTGGCAAAAATATTTAACAAAAGATTCCATTGAAAGAGTTCAATCTGGAACTCCCTTTGGCAATAAAAATACTGTAACGATTATTGCTCCTGACGGGTCAGAACACCAAATAGCACCAGAAAATGTTGATGTAGCCTTAAAACGATATCCTGGAGTAAAAGTTAAAAATGGCTAATCAATATGATTTTTCAGATTTGGCACCAAAACAAGATCAAAAATATGATTTTTCTGATTTAGCGCCACAATCACAACAGCAATTTCAAATGTCGCCATCGAATATGCCAAACATGAAAATGAATCCTATTGCCTCATTTGGATCTGGTTTAACTAATTTATTGGCAGGAGCTGGGGATGCTTTAACGAGTACATATACGGCTGGATTATATAATCCTCAAGGTGGTTCTGGACCTGCTTATAATATAGGCAAAGGACTAGGAAATATTGGAGGATTTTTAGCAGGTGGAGAATTATTGGATGCTGCTCGTTTAGGTTCTGAAGCACTTCCTTATATTGGACAAGCAGCGAAAGCAATTGGAGGATCCGAATTTTTACCAACTGCTGTTAGACATGTATTAGGAGGTTCTATCTATGGAACTGCTACTAATCCAGAAGATAGATTAAGAGGTATGAGACAAGGAGGATTGGAATCAGCTTTATTTGAAACAGCGCCTGTAACTGTTCGTTTGTTAGGAAAAGGTGCTGAATTTTTAAATCCTCAAAAATTTACTAATTCATTGGTAGAAAATATAAAAAATGATTATGGAGTATCTAAAGAATTAGCTTCTAATCAATATGAACCTGTAAGGAAACAATTTGGAGAAAGTAAAATTATCCCTAGTTTATACAACTCATTAGGAGATGAAGTAACCAAATACTATGGGCCTGCTGTTAAAAAAGTTGAAAATGTATTTTTGAAAGAACCAATATTTGAAAATGCTCACAAACTTCAGCAACAGTTAGGTATTGATGCATCTAAAATTAAAAATCGTTCTGACCCGTCCTCCATTTATACAATAGATGCATTAAAACAAGCTAGAGATTCCTTGAGAAATGATATGTTCTCGTTTCTTAATTCAAATAATCCAGAAGCAGCTCAAAAATATCAAATTGGAACAGATATTTTTAGAGACTTTGTTGCTCCTTATAAGAGTTCTAAATTAATAAAAGATATAGCAGAAGGTAATAAAGAAAATGTAACTCCTAAACAGCTTCTTACTGTTTTAGGAAAAATGAAAGAAACCGGTGCAATACAGAAAGGCCATAATTTGTATGGCATTCATGAGCAGTTAGCTAATAAAGTTAATAAAGGAAATATTGGCAGCAATCTTGCCTCAATATTAGGAGGAGCAGGCGTCGGAGAATTTATGGCTCCTGGATTAGGTGGAGGAGTAATGGGTGCAATGGCAGGAAAATTTGCTGGACCTACCGCCATTAACTTAGCATCTAATCCTACTGTGCAAAATGCTATTGGTAAAACTGAACCTTATTATTCTCTTTTATCTAAAGCTTTATTAGCTAATATTATTCCTGGTAATAATACTGGAGGTCAGCAATAATGACATTAGATCCTCGTTTTTTTATTGCGCCTTCTTTAGAGATGTATTTTGTCGATAAGGATACAGGTGAACCTTTATCTGGTGGTATTGTTACATTTTACAGTGACACTAATAGAACTGTATTAAAGCCTGTTTATGAATACAACAGTGCAACGACACCTAATTATATTCCTATAAATAATCCAGTTATTTTAAGCGATGTTGGAACATTTCAGGACGAATCTGGCGCTAATATATTGCCTTTTTATTATCCTTATACTGGGACACCTACTGAAGATACAGGAATTGTAGAACTATATTACATCACTGTTTATAGTTCAGGTGGTATATTACAATTCACACGAGAAGCATGGCCTCCTTACGGAAATATTGGACCAACTCCTAGTTCTGAGTCTGAATATTATAATTATATTCCGAATGGACAATTTTTAACACATAATAATCCTCCTTATGCATTGCCTTTAACGGCAGGAACGACTGCTATTGCGCCAGGCGGATGGTTTTATAAAACCCCTTCCGGATCATCCACCTCTGATACCGTTACATTTACTGTTTTAACCCCAACAGCAAATCCGACTGGTAATTCAAAATTTAAATGCACGATCCAATGTGTGTCTCCTAATCCATCAGATTTATTTAAAGATTTAGTTTTACAATTCCAAGATGTAAATAAATTTGCTTCAAATACAGCAACGATTGAATATACATTCGCCTTTACGGCAAGGACTGAAACAGGAACAAACCAACCTGTTGAAATATTGATCCAGCAAAATTTTGGTACTGGTGGGTCTGCAACTGTCGAGACTCCCATTACTGCTTCAGTCACAATTACTCCCACATTTACTATATATCAATATGTATTTTCATTTCCAACAACTATTGGAAAAACAATAGGAACTATCGGAACTGATTTCGTCGCATTAATCATAAGATTTCCAGATAATGCATTTACTATTTCAGTGACAGATTTCATTTTGGCTTATGGAACTTTAGAAATAGAATCATTTCAAGATGAGACTAATAGCGACATGCTCGATAGGAGTGTTTTTGGATCGATTCCTATACCTGACCCAAATGGTTATAGTCTTTATCTTCCTGTAATTTATACACAAACTGGCGCAACATTTGATATGAGTGTTGTGGGAAGCATAACAACTCTTTCTTATCCTACTGGAAGCACACCTTATGCCGCCATTCCTCCTGGTTATCTTGCGTGCGATGGCGCGCAATATTATACATTTGGTTATAATTCTTTAGGAATTCCATATCAAAGATTATTTAATTCATTGATTGATGTGACTTCTGGTATCCCGCGTTGGGGAACAGGTTTGAATTATGCAACAGTTACTATTAATAATTCATCTAATTTTTTATTTCTTGAAAATAATTTACCTGGAGTAACAACGGCTACTGCCGATGGTGCTATACCAACCAATATAACATTTACAACTATCACTCCTGGAACATATATTGGTTTAAGTTCTTATATTTCATCTAACTCTCCTGGATTACTTTCTGTAACAATAGCGGATACTAATTATTTAGCTTATGGTCCTGTGGTGGCAGGAAACAGCGGATTCACTGTTGGTCAAGTATCTTTAGGTTCTACAATTACAAAACAACAATTCCAAGTTTCGACAACAGTTTTGCCAACAGCTGGTCATTATTTTGCTTTCGCAAATGGAGCGACAAGTTCTAATGTTTATTATATATGGTACACAATAAATGGTGCAGGAACAGATCCCGCGCCTGGTGGGACAGGAATAAAAGTTTCATTATTGAGCACAATGACTGCTACTGATACAAATATAGCAACAACAGCGGCTATTGCAGGAAAACAAGTTACATTAATGTCAAATATTCCTGCTGGTTCAGCGATAACAGCCGGATCTTATTTTACTTTTACAACAGTACCAACAAATTTATATACAGTATGGTTTTCAGTAAATAATGTCGGCACAAAACCATCTGTTTCAGGAACCGTTATATATATTGAGGTATCGATATTATCTTCATTTACTGTAAGTCAAGTTGCTGCCGCCATATTAAATGCTATTAATTCTCAATATTTTGCAACGCCGGATTTAAGAGGCGTATTTTTGAGAGGATGGAATAATGGTTCAGGAAATGATCCTGAAGCTGCTCTTAGATTTACATTGACAAATAATTATACTTTGGCTGGTGATCAGGTAGGTACTTATCAGCAAGACCAATTTGCTAATCATACTCATCCATCAACAACAAATACATCTGGTGTAATCCAAGAATTGGGTACAGGTTATCAAATTATAAATTCAGCTCCTTCCGGTTCAATCGAACTTGCTGCACTTAATCTATCATATACAGGCGGATACGAAACAAGACCTTTAAACGCTTATGTTAATTTCATCATTCATATGTAATTTTTGAGGATATATTATGTCAACACAATTTAATTTAAACAGAGATCAAACAGGAGTTTCTGCATATGCTCCATATTTTGCATATGATAATTATCAAACAATATTATCAGCAAGTGTAGCGCAGTCATTTACGATTCCTTCAAATTACAGTATTTGGTGTGCAATTTTTAGTTTTACGCCAGGCGCTAGTGTTTGGGTTGCAAAAAACACTACAGCTACATTGCCTGGTGGTTCTTTTTCAACAACATTATCTACACTAAATCCTCAAGCAAGATACGTAAATGCTGGTGATATTTTAAGTTTTATAACGAGTGATACAACCGATGAAGTAGGAGTTACTTTATATGCTTACTCCTTATAATTTTTTAACAAAAAGTAATCCTTCGGTAAGTGGATTATATATTCAATATTTTGAAGTACAGGGACAAGAACCTCCTCCTCCTGGAGAAAGTTATCGCATCACTGATGATGATAATATAAGAATAACAGATAATGGTAATAAAAGAATAACTGATAATTAGGTGACATATGGCCGATGAAAAAATAATAGATTTAACAGCAATAGTTACTCAATCAATGACTGATTTGAAAGAAGTTAGTGCTAATGGAACAGGTAGTTTTAAAGAAACTAGACAGCAAGATATTAATTATACCCAAGCTCATTTGAATAATGTTGCTATAACTGGTGGAACCATTAACGGAACCACTATAGGTGCAACAACAAAAGCAGCGGGATCATTTACAAATTTAACGGCTACAGGAATTGTAAATTTTCCAAATAATTATGAAAATACAGTTTATGTATCACCTCAAGGAAGTGATTCAATTGGAAATGGGACACTAAACAATCCATATGCGACAGTATCATATGCACAATCTCAAGTAGTTCCTTTAGCATCACCAAGCAATGTTTATACTATTTTTGTGACTGGCAATATTACTGATAATGGTAATGTTTACATTAGTCCTAATGTTGGTGTTTTTGCTCCTTCCCCTGATATATCAATAACGAATACGAATAATATTATAGCTGATCCAGCATGGGCAACGGCTGTTCCAGGGAGTAGTTACAGTTATTGGCAAAATCTAGCAATCTATGGTGACCTAGCAATAGATTTTTCTGCAATGAGTTCATCTATTTTTCCATTTTTCCAATTTATTCAAACTTATTTTGAAGGAAGTACTTTTTCAATCAATGGCGATCCCTCTTCTACCAATCCTGGAACGTCAGTATATTTTTATCAATGTTATAGTTCTGCCAATGTAGATATGGATAATGTTTTTATATATTCTGCTGATAATCAATGGACTGGACAAGTTAATTTAGGTTCTGGAACTCCTAGCAGTTGTGTTCAACATTATTCAATCGGCGATATTTTTTATGAAGCATATAATTTTACGGATAGTAATGGATCTTCTTGCAGCCCATTTTTACAATCTAATGGTAGTGCTTTTAACGGCGGCATAACTGTTGCCACACAAGGAGCCGTTTCTAATATACAGTTTACAGTGATAGCAACTGTTCCATCGTGTGGAATAGAATATTATGTCGGATCTATAGGTACAGGTTCTATAACATGTGTTGCAAATGGTTCTGGTAAATTAGCGGGTATTACTGTAGATGATTATTCTACTGGAGGAACTCAAGTTAATCTGACATTAGATGGACCGCCGGCAGCATTGACTATAAATTCTGGTACTCCTAATATAACTTATAATTATGTTTCAGAATCTACCAATAATGATTTTACTGGATTTAACTATTTTTCAAATGCTACATTATTCCCATCTCAGGAAGTGTCCTATAGTACTACTTCTACTTTTTCAGCATCAGATTTTGTTATTAAAAAAACGATAAGTTCAAACCCAACCGGAACTATCACTTTAACTCTTCCATCTGCTTCTAGTATTGATACTTTATTAGGATCTCCTTCAGTAAATATGGCTATTGAAGGAATAAGTATTACTAATTTTAGTTTAACGGGATCAATACAATTAGGAAATGGCAGTGGAACTACGCTTGGAGGCGTACCTACAAGTATTATTTCTCCTTCGACGACTAGATTTTTTAAACTGAGGAAATCTACTACAGGGCCAGCCTATATCTTGTATGGATAAAATTTTATATTTTTAACTTTTATAAAGAGGAACAGACAATGACAACTATAAGCATAACAACTGATTTTCCAGGTCAAGTTAATGTAATGCCCCAAAACCCCAGGATTGTTTGCACAGATAGTTTAGAAGCTGTAACAACTTCTGGCTATTTGGATAATATAAGTATGCAGGGTCATACCATCAATCCAACAGATGTAATAGAAATAATCTATAATTATTCAACTATAAATAAAACTGGAACCTTTGGATTTTTTATCCCTACCATCACAGAGGGAATTATTACTCTATCTCAATGGTTCAATTCAGGAAATGTTGTTCTGCCTGTTTCTGCTGGAGATATCGCATTATTCTATAATACGGAAGGACAAATATATGATGCGGGGATTTCACCATCTAATATTTCTTTGACTCATTTAGCTTCTGTTGGTACAACCATTTCAAATTATTTGTCCCACTTTTCAGATACAAGTGGAACATTAAGTTCTGCTGCAGCTAATGTTACTAATCCTGGTAATATTTCTGCTGGATTATCTGGCACGGCAGGTTCTGTCACGTCTTACCCTGCAACTGCAACAACTGGATCATTATCTTTAACAGCTGTTTCAAATTCCGGTAATTATGCAAATAGTATTTCTAATGCCTCAACAGGTCAGGCAACTACATGGTCTATGGCTGATCCTGGAACTTCAGCCTCTAATCTTTTGCAAGCCAGTGGAACATTGACGACAGGTCATTTGTTAATGACAAATGGAACTTCTGGTGTGATGACAGATGCTGGAGTTGCAGGAACCGCTGCTAATAAAGCCGCTACCAATGCTTCTGATGCTTATCTTGCATCCACCACAGGGACAGTCACATCAGGCACTCTGGCAACTTTTTCAGATGCATTAGGAACTATTGGTTACAGCACTGCTAACTTTAGAGCTCAAACTATTGGAACAGCTGGATCAACGGCTGCCAATACAGTCACGGATGCAAATTGTAAAACTACTAGTATTGTATATGCCTCTTATCAAAGCCAAACCAATCCGGCGTCAATTTTAACGATTGCGCCAGCAAATGGAAGCTTTCTTATAACTTCAAATACAGCTCCAGGAAATAGTGTTTTTCAATATATCATTGTGAATCCTCAATAAAATGGACAATGTAAAGCTTGAAAACATGCTAGAGCGTCATGAAGGACTGAAATTATTTCCTTATAATGACGCTACTGGAGGAAAAATTGAATTGATCGACGGTAATATTACAGTAGGAATCGGTTGTAATTTATCTGCAGGCATTTCACGAGATTTAGCTATTATAATTTTGAGATATTATATAGTTTTTTTTACAAAAAAATTACAAACCATTGTAAAAAAGTTTGATAGATTAAATGAAGCAAGGCAAGCCGCATTAATTGATATGATATTCAATGTAGGTGTTACTGGTTTTATGAAATTCGTAGAAATGCTAAAAGCTATCGATGATGGAGATTTTTATAAAGCTGCCGATGAAATGCTAAACAGCCCATGGGCAACTAAGGTGGGAAATAGATCTAACGAGTTGGCATTCATGATGAGGGTAGGAACATGGCAGAACCTATAGAAACATTCGTCCCTGTGATGTCTTTTGCTAATATAAAAAATATGTTAAGCTATATAGGAACAATATTTTCTATTATATCTGTTATTGTCTATGGTACATATTGGATAGTCTCAAGAATAAGTACATTATAAACAAAAACTGATTACATTTTGAATAGCCAAATAGAGATAAAGGACGAAGTTAGCAAAATATATTCAATGATGTTAAAAAAGGAGTCCAATGAAACTATCGCTTAAGGGAATAAATCTTCCCACGCCATTATTTATAAGACGAATAGCTAATTCTATTATGGCATCATGTTCTTTTATTGCCGGATTTTCTATTATTTCTGATTACAAGGTAATGGGAGCAATTGCTTTAGCCGGTGGTTTAATTTCTAAATTTATTTCAGATTTTTTTCATGAGGATTCATCTGATGCCGACAATAAGTGATATCAAGAGTGGATTTATATTAGTTTTGATTTTGGTTATATTTTTAATGTATTGTTTCTACAAGGTGTCCACTGACCACTATAAAAATGACATAAATATATTAAAATCTCAAAATTTAAAATTAATCGATAATATAGATGAGCAAAATAAAAAAGTTGATGAGATGAACACTGCGGCAATTTCCAAAGAAAAGCTGTTAAAAGCAGCAGAATTGAAAGCAGAGCATTTAATGTCATCTTCTAAAAAGAGAAATAAAGATCTATTAACTGTAGATATTCCGCCTGGATGCGAAGACGCAGTTCAGTGGGCTGTCAATGAAGCTCTCATGATGAAAGAGCCAGCATGAAATTATTATTCATTTTATTGTCTTTATTGGTAGTTGGTTGTTCTACTGTGCAACCTAAAATAGTGCAAGTTAAAATACCTATTCCTGTGTTTTCTAGAGCTCCTATTATTCCTGATAAACCTACATTACCTATCTATTCTTTGAATAAAGAAAGCAAACCTCCAGAAGTTATGAAAGCTTATGTTTCTTCAGTTCATTTATTAAATGATTGGGGGAATGCTTGCTATCAGACAAGTAAGGCCCAATGAAGGGCCTTTATATTTTAAGGAAATAATTTAATTAAAGGGCAAAATTTTGATGGATATGAACATTCATATGTATAATCTGATAGTTTTGTCCACGCATTCGGTATAATGTTAACTCCAGGAGACAATGCATTTTTAGAATGAATAGAAAAGTTATGTATTTCTTCTCCGCTGATAACATACTCACATTCTGCCGGAGAAGGATCCAATGTTCTTGTTGAAGATTTTCTGAAAATATAATCTCCATCAACTATTGGTCTTGGAATATAACTCATAATAAAGTTATCGGAGCCTATCTCGCATTTACCATATTCGCAATGAATTGTTTGAGGGCAATAGATAGCAGGATAAGCAGATGCAGCGCTACTTGCAATTGCAATTGACAATAATGATATCTTTATTAAATTTTTCATAAATATTTCCTCTAAAGTATTATTTTTATATCCATATGTTTATTCTTCCTTATATCATCATTTCTGATGAATTCTTTTACTAGCTCTTCTAATTTTTGTAATACATTTTTTTTTAATTTAAATTTACTTTGATGATTAAAATCAAAATATTCTATATATGATAAACCAGTCGGAATATGAATCGCTTTAATGTAACCTGATTTAATTCCTTCCGTACAAACAGATGGAAAGCATGATTCTATTCTTATATCTTTCATATCAAACATAATCTATCCCATTTGGCTGCGCAGGCTGGACTCGAACCAGCGACTTAAGGATTAACAATCCTTCTCTCTACCAACTGAGCTACTGCGCAATATAATTTTTTAAAATGGCACTTCTAATATTTGTTCACCATCTTTATAAACGGTCTTTAATTCATTTTCTTGTGATACAAATTCATTCCATGGCATATTTTCTAAAACTTTATAAGTTTTCCCATTTTTAGATAGCTTACTATGATTATCTACTTTAATAACCTTTAATAATCCTGAATGACTTTTTTTAGTGCCATCATCCGTTTTAGGATTTTTAGTAATAGCTATTCCTTTACCATTAATCTCAGCATAAGTTGCTTTCATGGCCCAACCCAGTGAATCACGGGTCTGATACTGATAACTGTAGGACCCGACTCCAAATACAATATTTGTACTAGCAAATCCTTTTTGTTTTAGCTGAGCACATATTTTCTCACATCTATCTAAAGTAATACTATCACCATAGATGGCACCTATATGTGAATCTAGCTGTTTATAGCCTTTACTATTTATAGTACCGCCGAATATATCCCATAGTCTTTCAATCACTCCAGCGCGCTCAGAACTGCCAGGAACAGCCCTATTATCGCCACATATGATTTTTACAGGGTCGCCTGAATCAGGGCGACAGATCACACGACCATTACGTTGCATGATATCTTTTTTCAAAACTGGTAAATATTTATCGATAACATTAAAAAGATCCCATGTATCCATTACCAGTGAGATCATGCCTGCTGGATAAACTTCGGTAATTAATCGTTTATAGTTTTCTAATTCATTCTCTTTGCCAGCAGCAGAATGAATAGAATGTTCGCTAGCTGGGATTGAGGTGCCATGACTTAAAGGTTTATTATAATAATGATTACCGGCAAGAATAGCTGGAATGCTATCGCTGCCTTTAAAGTAATTAAGATGAGCCATTCCTGATAATACCGCAGCTTCCATTCCATACATGCCTCTGAAGCTAAAATCATGAGCCTGATAATCAACAAATTCTGGCATATCGCTTGTTTCAATTGCATAACGATCTAATATAAGACGATATTCTCTGGCTATAGTTGCTGAGGTACATGCTCCCCATAACACACAAGAAAGCATGGTTTCAAGCATATTGGTTACCCAATAAAAAGCAGGATGAGTATTGAATATAACTAATGCTGGGACTCCGCATGGGACTATAGCTCCCTCCGGTAAGGATTTAATCTCTATTGGTAAATATCCTAATTTATGTAGTGCTTCTATATTATCCCAATGCCTATCATATCCTAATGTCTGTTTCATAACTTTCTGATATTCTGTCAATACTTTTTTAAGTGGCTTATTGAAGAACATGATATTGAAACCATCTAAATGCTCTTCGATTAAATATTTTAAACCGAAAAAAACAGAATAATTAATTCCTTCTAACCTTGATTTGCGAGGCGTAAAGTTACTAACTATTCGTGTAGTTCCTTCTGGATACATTTTAAAGTGAGAGACTTTATAAAAGTCTTTAAGATAAATTGGATTTATGTGACCAAAATCTGTTTTATACATTTTCATTTTCCTTATCGTTTAGATAAATAACGTAAAAATATTTTTCGTTAATATTTTCTAGTTTTGGTTTATATTTGCCATTATATTTATCAATATCAATTGAGTAATAATTAAAAAAAGATTTAGCACCTATTATATAATATGTTTTGTTAACAGTAACAGTAAATATTCCTTCTAATGTGTTATTATTTGTAAAATCAAATACTATTGCATTTTTATGTTTTGAAAATGAAAGTATAACATATTTAAATTTATTATTTTTGTTTAAAATTGTTATAAAAGCATTATTGAACCTAAGAGTTTTGTCTTTATTAATTTTTATTATTGGGTTACTGAATCTTGATCTAACTTTTTTAAATATTTCTAAGTCGCTCCAATCATTCATTTTCATTTTCCTTATTAATTGAGAATTCTTTCATAGAGTTTTGAAGACATATAATTCCGTGCCTACGCCACATTTGTACAACTTGTTCCCTATCATCGATTACTAAATCTGGCCACCATCCTTCAGATTTCAGTTGCAGAAGTATTTCTTCTTTTATAACTTCATCAGGTCTATAATCTCCCGCTGGACGCATTCTTAAATCAAAACCACCTATTGTATGACTTTCAAGCCATTCTAAAGTATGAGGTCTATAATCTTCATTTCTGCCTGAAACTAATTTTATATCATATTCAAGAGATAAGGTTCCTAATAAATATACTATTGGTTTTATAGGTGGATCCATAACCATAGATTCATTAAAACTTTTCCAATCATGATTGCCATCTGATACAAAATGTCTTCTATGTCTACAATCTGCTAATGTGCCATCTATGTCGAAAATTATTTTCATTCATTATTTTCCTTATGTTTAGTATCAAATTCTTTATGTTTTTCCAACCATTCTAATGTTTCATCACTTAATGCGCCCATTTCTTTATAAAATTGCATACATGTTAAAACTTCGCATGTCACTCTTATAAGTTTATCTAATTCTTTTTTATCTCTTTCTCTATCGTCACTATCATCATAATAACAAGGCATATTAATCTCCCTTATTTATGGATTCATACCGATAGCCCTATAGGCCGCATTTAGCTGTCTTTGTGAATCTTCTAAAGTCATTCTCATATATTCTTTTTCATCTTTTATAAGACTGTTTATAATGGCTTCATATTGTTCTTTTTCTATGCATGTCAATATATTAAATTGAGTTGGACATTCTAATGATTTAAGATATCCAGCTGCATAGCATTCACCATGAACTCCTGCGAATGCTAACGTATTTGTTTTTATTGCATAAAGCCTATATTTAAAAATAAATTCATACGGAGACATTTTCCTTATTGTATCGGGAGATAATGAATCACGTATGTCTATGTTATCTTTGGGTTCTTTATGTAATTTTTTTTAAAATATTTAAGCATATTATTCTCCCCACACATCAATAACTTCGACTTTAGGATGTACTATATCTTGATAAGAATTAGTACAGTATATTTTCTCATAATGCTCAGCTACTATATCAACTCCCTTCGTAAATAAAGCATGAGCCACGAATAGATATCGTTTATTATTGGGATAATGTTCTTTAAGGTATTCAGCTATTTGTATGAATGTAGCACCGCCATCGCATAGATCATCGATTACTAATATATTTTGTTCATCATCTATTTTATGATGAGTCTCTTTTTGATGTTCTGATATTTGCAGAATTTTATTAAATTTAATACTATCAATGATAATCTTATCGTTATCTCTCTTTTTTGAAAAGAACCCACTTGGATATCCATATCTATTACTATCTCCTCCTAATCTAATACATTTTAATTCTAAAAATTTATTAAATGAAAAACCATCATACACATAAAACATATCTCCATATCTATGTTTTAGATAATCTTGATGAGGATAAAAAATGCGAATGCATGTATTATAAGATTTTAATATAGGAACGATAATATCTCTGAAGTAATTCGGCATTCCGATTTCAAAAGCTCTATCGGAACGCATTCCACAGAGATAGCAAAAACATATATCTGTAATCAAGCAATCATTCTTATTCAGAGCTGTAACCAAACAACTTAACAATTCCAAATCAGAAAATGTTTTAATCCTGCATTTAATTTGATAAGTATATTTAGGATTGTAATGTGCCATATCTAACTTAATATTACGCTGTCCATCAGGATATTTAATTACAGCGCAATTAGTGATAGTTTCATCTTTCAATACGATAGTTTTTTCCATTAGTCAATTTTCCCCATTTTTTTGAGAATCTTATAAGTGATATAACTTCCTACACCTGCACCTAAAAACAGGCAAAACAAAAAGAATTCAATTATTAGCATGTTAAGTCTCAATAGAAGGTTTATATGATTTTTTATCCAATCCAAAAGTCCAAGCGACAGCTTCAGTAGTATTAGTCATATTTGGAGGCACACGGAGAAAATATATTTTTGATGAATTATCAGGCTCAGGGGTTGAATTGATTACTTTTACAACAACAATTGGTTCATCATTAGCGAACTTTTTTTTATAGAGTTCACCAAATTTATCTTTATGAATCATAATAGCGCCAGAATTTTCTATATATTTGTCTAGCCCATATTTATCAATCATAACTCTTTTTATTTCTAAATTTTCTTCTTCTTCTATATTTTCAACAGTTATTTTTTCTGGTGCTTTGATTATCCATTCTGGAAGTCTAACTCCATGGATTGAGTAAATAGACCATCCATCTCGATAAGAAATAGCTGGACCATCTATATTATGCAATCTTCCTTCTTCATCACGACTGATTAAATTAGGCCTATCTGAAATAACCAACACATTTTCATGCCACCATACCCAACCGCACGATTTAGCAAGGTCTTCTTCAATTTTGAATTTTTCTAAAGTAGAATCATCCCATCCTAAAATATCTCTTATGTAGCTTATATATGAACACCATCCAGCCCAAAAACTTCCGCCTCTGTAATTATTAAATCCTTCTTGAGCTTTTTCTCTAACCTGGCTCTTCACCTGGTCCAGCACGTGGCCCTGCACCTGGCCAAGTACATGGTCAATCACCTGGCTAGCAACGTGGTCAGCCACCAGTCTTTCCACCTGGCTAGCCACGTTGCTAGCCACGTGGCTCTGCACCTGGCCAACAACGTGGCTAGCAACGTGGTCAGCCACCAGTCTTTCCACTTGGCTAGCCACGTTGCTAGCCAGGTGGCTCTGCACCTGGCCAAGTACATGGCCAACAACGTGGCTAGCAACGTGGTCAGCCACGTTGCTAGCCACGTGGCTCTGCACCTGGCCAAGTACATGGCTCTTCACCAGGTGAAGAGCCACCTGGTCAGCCACCAGTCTTTCCACTTGGCTCTTCACGTGGCTCTTCACCTGGTCCAGCACGTGGCCCTGCACCTGGCCAAGTACATGGTCAATCACCTGGCTAGCAACGTGGTCAGCCACCAGTCTTTCCACGTTGCTCTTCACGTGGCTCTTCACCTGGTCCAGCACGTGGCTCTGCACCTGGCCAAGTACATGGCTCTTCACCTGGCCAAGTACATGGTCAATCACCTGGCCAAGTACATGGTCAATCACCCGTCTTTCCACTTGGCTAGCCACGTTGCTAGCCACGTGGCTCTGCACCTGGTTAGCCACCTGGCTCTTCATCTGAGTGATATTTTTTTTATCAAAAAATAATTGTTTTAACAGAAGTACTGCATAAGCCCCAGCAATTGTAGCAGCCAGAGGGCTGCCCACTCTTATTATAACTGCTGGTTTATTTAGATTGCATAATTCATAAGCTTTTAAAGCAGCTTGTGTTGCTTTTTCAAAATCTGCTTCTTCAGTAGATAAGCCTATATTTATCCAATTTTCTGCCCATTCTTTAAATTTTGATGCTTGCTCGGGCGTTATTTCTTTTATTTTAATCTGCGACATATTTAATCCTTTCAGGAGTATAAAATCGTTGTCTAATTACTTCATAATTTCCTATTGGCAAATTAATAGTATCATGTTCTTCATGAACCAATTCAGTTGGCTTCGTTACAATAAGATAAAATTTATTTGAAATTTTATCTCTGAATAGAAATGAATTTTTATGAATAGCATGTGCATGCCCAGTCGCTTCTCCATAAGCCAGTACTATTCTATTATTATCTTCTTCTATTTTTTCCAGATCATCAGGAATTGAATCACATGGAACTACTAATACGTCGCCTTGTCTATACATTTTATTGTCCTCCGTTAGTTAATATTGTAAAAAATTCAATTATTAGCATTTCTGATCCTATAAATTATGTAAATGAACAGACCTAATACACCTAAAAACACAATCCATTTAAAAAGAGAACCAAGTACGTACCATAAATTAGCATCCCCTTGTTGATCGTTATAGGATTGATTTTGATAGTAATTAGGATCTTGCTGAGATTGTTGTTGCATTGGCTGCTGAGTAGGCGGACTCGCTACAACAGTTGTATTGCTGCCATGATTCATGAGAGAAGATCCGATCATGCCGCCTAACATCCCAGAAAAAAATCCACTACTGGCGGCTCCTCCTCCATAATAACCACCAGAGCCATGATTGTGAATCACAGTCGTTCTATTAGAAGGATAATGATAATTATATGATCCAGACCTGTTATAAGAGGGCGTGTATGCTCTATAAGTCGACTGATGAGAACTTCTGTTCCCATATCCTATTCCAGAACTTGAACCAGAGCGTGAACTGCTAAATGAAGATAAGCTGTGTGAGCTAAAACTTCCTCCTCTACCGCCAGACGAAGAACCACCTTTACCAAAAAGAGAAACAGAAAAAACGCATATAATAATAAAAACAAGTATTTTTTTCATATTAACCCTCGTATATTTCTAAAACGTCTTTAGCCGCCTCTTCAATGTCAGTGGCATAAGAATATATATATTTATCACTAACTTTAGATGGATAAAGAAATACACATATAATTACATTTTTATCTATACATATTTTGGCAGTTTCGTTTGAAATTGTTCTATTACTTAATAATAGGTCTATGTACCTATAAATAGACATTTCATTATCAAAATGAGGATTAACATGTATCCTCAATTCTAAATTACTGTCTGTTGCTAATTTAAATAATTTATATAAGTTTTCCATGGCTTTTCCTTGTAAAATTAGAATGGGATATCATCATCAGCGAAAGGTTTTAATAGTTCTTTTTGGATTGTTTTAGATTCAGAGCCTTTTAAATAATCTACGATGGAATTTTTATCAGGATATTGTCCTTTTTTATCTTTAGATATACCTATTTTTAATTTACCTGATTTGCCCAAACAATCATTTGCATCAAATCCTCCTAAATTATATTTTTCCATTAATCCAATACATTCACAGAAATGTCTTATTTTATATTCCATAAATTCAATATTTACTAAATAATCAAAAATTATTCCTTCTCTTCCGTTTTTATCCAATACTCTTAGTTTTAGTTTTATTTGATTATTCCCATTTTGAGATACTTCTTGAATTGCGTCTAATATTTCAAAAATTCCTTCTCCTGGCTCTAGTAAATTCATAGCGTTTAATTCTTCTTCAGTACGAGGCGTAAAAGTGAACATAGTAGTTTCCTTTTTGGTTAATATTAATCATTAAAATATTCATTAATTTTATTTTTTACTAAAAATAAATCATTATCTATATATTTATCTTCGAACATTCCTAATGGGCTTTTTGCCATATAAGAGCCATCATTTTGAGTTAAAAATTTATAATTATCTAATTGTATAAGAGAATGAAGAACAATAGTAAACATTCCTTCCAAGACAACGGTATTATCAATCATTTTACCAATAGTTTTTGGTTTAGATTTTCCATCTTCAACTTTAGAATGAGACAAATAGAATACACTTAAATCTTCTCGTTGATTAGCGGTGTATTTCACAAGTCCCCAAACGTTTTTACCTATACTTTCAAATTTATCATAACCTCTGGAATTAGTCGTCATATATTCATTGCACATCAAATACTGAAAATCATCGATAATTATATTTTTTATTTCTGGACGTTCTCTATTTATGCCATCTATAATGCGTATTATTTTTGAATAATCATCAGTGGCATAATAATTTCCTTTTGGATTTTCCTTAGAGAAGGGAATATATTTTTTCCTGAATCCTTTAAATGGTAAAGGTTTATCTAAAACATTTATAATGAATGTATCATTTGGGTTAAGATTTATAATACTAGTGCTTTTGCCTGTCCCAGATTCACCTATTACTAAAATATTGGTCGCCATATATTCTCCTTATTTAATTAAAAAAGTTTTAGTTTCTATTGGTTTAATATATTGTTCATATAAAATTATATAATCTTTCTTAAAAGAATTAATATCGAATGAACTTCTGACATTTCTTGAATAATCATATAAAGTATATCTTCATATTCTTTTTCGATAAATTCAATTCTTTCTCTTAATTCTTTCAATTCATTAAGATATTCTTTTAATGGTTCATTGATCAATAATTCCATTGAATGTTTCCTCAATTGATGAATATTCCTGATTCTCTTCCAAATATCTTCTATTCTCTAATTCACATTGATAATGTTGATAGCCATTATCTTGCTGGTCATTATCCATTATTTTCTCCATTATAATTAATTATTAGTGTCCTGCACTTGTTTATCTTGCTCTTCTAATTGGAACTTTAATAAAGTTCTCATTTCGCCGTGATATTCTCCCATTTTAAAAATAGAACAACATAAGCTAACAATAGCTATAACACACAACGCTCCTTGTAAAAATCCCATTTTAAAATCTCCGTTTAGTTAAAGGGTAGTTTCTTTTTTTTCTCCAATTTTAATTTCTAATTTTGTATTATAATTTAATAGAAGTTCTTTAGTCCTGTCCGCTAATACATTCATGAAAGCAACCAATGATTGAGGGCCTGCGCAATTCGATAGGAACTCAGCAGACATGATAGACATCATGGTGATATATCCATCCATAAAGCAATTCGCGTTTTCTTCGCATTTTACATACTTCTTGAAAATATCATCGGATGAATTGGAGATCCTCTGATGCATTTTTACGATGGAATCTTTTATTTTTTCGTTATTAGTTGGCATTTTTTTCCTTAATGTACATTTATATTAATAGAAGTTTCTTTAGTAGAGTTTTCACCATTATCCTTAGATTCTCCAAATTTACATTCCATAAAATCTAAGAAGTCAGATGAGTCTATAGCATCTTTTTCTTTTAAACGTTCCGTAGTTTTAGAAAAAATTAAATCTAGTACTTTGTATAAATTTATAATTTTGTTTTCTCTTTTTGTTTTATATAAAAAACACGAAAAAATGGATACTAACAATCTTACTCTCATCTTAATAATAATTCCGAATACTTCCTCTCCTATATTTTCAGGATTTATATCTGGGAAAAATTTATTTACCAGTTCAGTTTCTTTTTTAAGCAAGAAACTAATAATTTCTTCTAGGCTGTCATTATGATACTTGTCAATTGTTGAATATTCCATTTTTTATCCTCTTGATAGTACTTTTACATTTTTTTTAAGGCATCTCATTGCTTCTAATCTCATGGATTGTTTAGTGCAAAGAAACTTAAATTTAAAATAATAATTTGGGATCCGGCTTCTTTCTGCTATTGATACATAATCCTTGATTAATTTCATAAAAACCTCCTAGGTTAAATTTTAAAATGTTTCTGCTGATTCTTCCTCAAAAATATCGATATAGTTATCAAATACATAAGATATACTTTCTTTCAGATAAGATTTAAGTTTGAATATTATATCACTTCTGTAAGAAGAGTCATTTCTCAATAAGCACTTAATTTGTTCAGCCAGATCAATTTCGTTTATTATCTCGCCGATATCATCACGTGGTAATAAATTTATGAATTCTACAATTAGCTTTTCTTTATCGATATTTGCAAGATCATCATATCTATTTAACTTTTTAATATTTTTAAAATTATACCAACTAATGACGTTGTAACAATAATATTTAAATTTAAGTCTATTTTCATGATTCATTATTTCGTACATAAATTATCCTTTGTTCCCATTTTTAAATTTATCTATTTCCTCCATAGACATTCTGACTAAGAGTTCATCACGAATAATATTTATTCCTTTTGGAGCATTAATGCCCAGTTTGCATTCTCCTTTATAAATTTTTAATATTGAGACCTCTATATCCTTTCCTATCAAAATAGATTCTCCAGGCCTTCTCATCAAAATTAACATACTTCCTCCTTTTTGTTTTCTACAATGTCCCAATTACTTAGATACTCAACTGGATGCATTTTTATGGTATTTCCATCGGGCCCTACAAGGCAATCATTTTTTAATTGAAGATATTTTCCTTCAGGATTCCACGAATGATGTTCATCGCATACAAATATTTTATGACCATAAAAAGTTTTCTTCACCGCTTCTAAAAATGTCATATTTATATCCTTTTATGGTTTTCTTTTTAATTCGTTTACAGTCATTTCCATTACTGTTTTAAAAATGCTCATATATTTTCCTTTAAATTAGATTAGGTTCAAATTGCTCAATAGAGCCATTATACAATTCTTTGGTGGCGCATCCATTGCCGTCGGTTTCTTCAACTTTCAAATGCACAGGTCGGTTGAGCCCATCTGGACGAAGAGTATAAATAAAATCCTCACCCACGTCTTGAGCATCAGGATGGTAAAGATAGATATCGCCATTGCCATTTTTAAGCTCTTTAATAAGAGTTGCGGCCAAGCAGTCAATGCCATTAGCTATTTTACGATAGGAAGATCTCATTCCATCTACGATAATGATGCCTTCAAGAATATTTTTAAGAGTTTGGCCATGACCCGTTGGATAGCCATCACGATGACGATAAATAGAACAAAAACGTTGTCCATCATTATCTAAAATTCGAGTTAAACTGCGTGTACCCATTTTTATCTCCTTATCATTACTTGATCATTATTAATATATATATCAGTAATAGGCACATTTCTCCTACCTTTATCATTTAAATGATAAAGGTTTATCTAAAACATTTATAATGGAGGAAATATTTTTTAAATAAAAATTTTCTCTTATTTCCCATTCGTTTTTTTCTATTTTGTGCTGTTCAATTAGTTTATTTATTTCGGTCTTTTCTGGGCTTTCAATCGAATCATATCCCATTAGTGTTCCATAATTTTCAGCAGCTCCACTTATAGATTCGCTAATTTGATTTATTTGTTCTTCTGTTAGTAATCCAAAAGCACCTACTTCATCTAATGCTATTTCTATGGATTCTACCCAATATCTAATATTGGCATTATTAACCATTTTCCATTTCTCCATATTAGGTTACAATTAAACAAATGCGGAAACTAGCTTGCTTCCAATCCCCGCATTTATTATTTCCCACCAACTGTTTAATCTTTCAATCAACCAGCTAGTGAAAGCACTTTAGCAAACTGATATAATTTTGTCAAGAAATATTTTAATTTTTTTTACAAGTAGGTTTAGATGAGGAAAAAAGCAACAAAAGAACTCCCCAATTTCAAAGAGTTTTGTCAGCGCGCAAGAGGCCGATTAAATATGAATATAAAGCAATTTTCAGAGCTTATGGGGGTCTCTCGGCAAACAATCTATGCCTATGAGAGGGGTGACATTCAATTCCCCCAGGCGCGTCCTTTAAAGCGGTTTAAAGAGATAATAGAGAATGAGAAGTTATATGCGCTTAAGAAGAGTAAAAGCGGAAATCATTACAAAAGAATACGCCTTGAAAAGAATCTATCCGTAAAACAATTAGCAGATTTGTTTAATATGAAGCCCGTTACTATTTATAAATATGAAAACAATATGTACAAATTAAAACCAAAAGGAATGGTAGCTGAAAAATACGAACAGTTAAGAAAATCTTAATTGTTCAAAAAATAAATAGCAGTGTAGCGCTACACTAATAGTTTTATCATATTGCCAACGCCGGCAAAATGATTATTTTTTCCCCTAAAAATACCTTAAATTTGTCAAGAAATGTGTAAAGAAAATGCACAGAAACGATGTATTTTTTTTGAACTCACCTTTCGCGCGCGCGCGGAGTAAGGAGATCTATCTAACACCGATCTTTAAAGATCTATATGCTAACTCATAAATGAGAAGTTAAAGAAATGTAACGTTATGATCGTAGGTTGTCAAGCATAATATTTAATCTTTGGGTACGATCTTTCCGATGAGAAGATAATGATAAAAAAGATCCCCACACATACAACCACTGAAATGATGGTGTGGCATGAAATTTACTCATTAGCACGAAATGGGGTGGCACTAAGGTAGTAAGAACTCTGAGGAAATTCTTGTTTATAAACCTTTTTTTGGCACTTGTAAACCTTTTTTTTTAGTATAAAATGTCGGTGTATTTTGAGGGAATTGGAACGCCAGGAGGCGGACAATGCAGGGTTGCGAGCAAGATTATATTCTTGAGTTATCTGAAATACCGAGAGAAGCGCCATTGAGGCCTTTCCCATTGGCGGCTGTTAAGCTGATTTTTTTAAGGTTACAGGGGAAGTATGGGTATTTGTGGAAGAAGCTACATGATGATTGGGAAGTGGCCGAACGCTCTTGGCAAGATGAATTACACGGAGTTTCGCTCAATGCTGTGCGTTCTGCCATGCAGGGATTGCCGCCTATGCTTATCAATGCCATAGATTTTAGGGGACGCTGTGACCAGGCCATGGGCCTTTTAGGGATTGAAGATGCTTTTTCGGCCGCCTGTAAACAGAATTTTGATGATCCCCTTGTTAAACTGGCTTATGAAAAAGTGGGGAGTCGTAATTTTAAAACCCTTACGGAAGTTCAGCTTATCTCTAAATTTTCAAAAGCTTATACAGAAGTTGTCAGACTGCACAAATGTGAAAATATCGATTTAAACGCTATAGAAGAGATTAATCAGCCTAAACAGCCACTCCCCTATTGCCCACCTAATGAAGCCCTTCTAAAATCAAAGAATGACGCGTTAGCGGTGATTAACGAGACTAGTCACGAAAGGAATTGTCGCCTTTATGATGAGATAAGGTCAGATTACCAGCGGGAGATATTGAAATTGAGACAAGGGCCTAAGAAAACATGTGTAAGATTTGGATGTTATGAATTAGGTAATTTTTTGAACAATCAAGGACAATGGTATTGTGATAAGCATTCTTGGGTAAAGAAGGGAGCCGACTAAAGGGGTATGTAGGCTCCCCATTAATCCTTTACCAGTTAATAAAAGTTATCATTAATTTTTACAAAAATGGGAAAGGATTAGATCAAAAGGATATCAGCCTACTTGTTCCTTCACAACTTCCCACTGAAAGTTATTTACCTCTTCAAAGGAAAATTCTACAGAAGCGCTGCAAACATCCAATTCTTCATCTTTCCAGTAGAAATAAATATTTTTATCTTTTCCCAAAGATAAATAAGAATTGGCAGGATGAACCCATTGTTTGCAAAAAACTTTTTTTCCCTGGGAAACCTTTTTCATTGCATCGATAAATTTCATTTGTATTATTCCCTATATTTATTTATTTTCAAAAAGATTTTTCAATGTATTTTCTATGTCGCGTCTGCTGACGATAATTGAGCGCTCCTTTTTGGAGAAAGGGTTTAGTCTAATTTTAACAGGAGAATCTGCCGATCCATCATCGCAATGTTGATCTTCCAACCTGACGTGACCAAAGTTTGCTATTAGACTTCTATCAAACATAAATGTATTTAACATATAAACTCCGTGTTTAAATGGCCTCATTGCCATTATTACTATAGGTTATAGATATAATTTTGTCAAGAAATATATTGACACTGGTTAGAATAACTATATAATGGTACTGTCACCCTATAAAAAAGGATTATTATGGATAATAAACAAAAAGATAAAAAGATAAAGTTTTGGGAATTAATTAATTATATGTTTTACACTATTTTATTTGTTTTAATTTTTGTAAATTGTTTTGTATTAATACAACTTGAGATATATATGATAGTTGCAATAGGGATTACGATTATGATAGTTATTTTTTCACATATAATGTGTTATCGCTACGAAGAAATGAAAATAGAAGTAGATGATGATTAATTTGCGTAAAAAGATGCCAAGAGGATCAATTTATGAATGATGAAAAATTTATTGAAAAATATCCATTCGGATATTCTTACGATGACATGGATGTAGAAGCATTCATGAATTTAAGAAATTGGCTCGAAAAATGTTTGATAAAAGGAGGCGCTACAATTGATGGGTGGGGAATTGGATACGGACAGACTGACGTAGAAATAGAAGTTGATATAGAAATGGAGTGTCATCGGTACACTGTTTCAATTAAGCCAATTTAAGCATATATACCTATCGGTATGTGATTTAGGTTGATTATGGTAGATAAAGTATGTAAACAATGTGGAATAGGGTTTAAGGCTAATCCTAAAACAAAAATTAATCCTAAAAGGAATAAATTTTGTTCGGTAAAATGTAAAAATGATTCTAGAGTAGTTCTTATTTGCCCTGTACATAATATAGAAAGACAATTTAAAATTGGCATAGGAAGAAGAATGTGTGAACAATGCAGAAAATCTTCTGATAGAAAATATTATTATTCACATAGAGAAAAAGAGATAAAGAGATCTATAGATTATCGTCTGAAAAATATAGATAGAGCTACGAAAAGAGAAAAAAAAATTGTAGAAGAAATGAGAGATAAATATGTTGCTCAATTACTTGGTATAAGTATTCATGATATTAGGCCCTATCCTGAGTTATTAGAAACAAAAAGAGTTGTTTTGAAACTTAAACGTGAACTTAAAAAGGAGAAAAATGTATGCCAATAAAAAACATAGAAGACCTCAGGGATTTTATGAGTCAAGAGCTGTATCGCTTACGTAATAAGCAATCATCTGCTGCGGTTGCAAATGCTAGTGCTCATTTAGCGGATAAGATTATGACGACCATTAAGATGGAACTTACATATAACAAGATGATGGGGGCTATACCTAATATTGATTTTCTGAAAGGATCTAAGCATTTGTCACTTAAGAAAAAAGGAAAGTTGGAGAATGTATGATTAGCTTTCTTGTTGTAAATATAGCTTTTCTTGTTGCAATTATAATTATATATTCTTATATGATTCTTTACCTTTGTCGAGAAATAAAAAATCAATATAGTATTTTAACTGAAATGAAAAATACTCTTACCAAACACATGTGTGGTATGTTTGATATAATTAAAAGATTAGAAAAACTGGAGAATAAACAATGAATTTACAAAATATGGTTGATGATATAGAAAGAATAAAGTTAAGGGTTGATAACATTGAAGAAGGATTCAGTAAACACAATACATGGCTTATGGAGTGTAATGAACTCTTTAAGGAAAAACATGATCATCAGCGTAAACTGGATGGCGCCTTGAAAGAAATGTTTGATAAAGTTGCACATAATTTTAATGTTATTGAATCGGTCATTAAAAAACTGGAGGAAAAATGTTCATAAGCAAGAAGAGATATCATGAGTTATTTGATGTTGTAATGAGAATAGAAAATAGAGTAACTAAAGCTGAATTAGCTTTCAATAATAAACTGGTTAATTTACCGGCAGAAGTTACTGAGCAAAGAATGATTACGGATGAGCTAGCTACGAGAGTAACAAAACTTGAACAACCATCCTATACTCCTCCATCATTAGAGAATATCTATAAGGCTATTGAGGCTTATATAGATAATAAGATGAAGAAATATGAAATAGAAAATATTAAACATTCTGCTGAAAAAAGTAGAGATATGTTAATGAAAATGGCAGAAGTTTTCAAATGGAGTTACTGGGATTGGGAGAGACCTTCTCGTGCTTGGAAAGAAAAGATTAGCGAACAAGAATTGAAGCATTCTTCTACAGGAGAAGAAAGAAAAGACTATGAATTTAATATCACATTAAGCGCCATAAAATGTTATTTAGGAGATGATAAATATTCATGGGCTGGGCTTCAGTGTAAGAAAAATATATTATCTAATGCTTCTAGCGAAGCATATTCAAAGGTAGAAAGGGATATAATTAGTATGATGGAGAAATATCCTAAATTATTGGAAGATGAAGCCTTCATTCAGGCACTAGAAAAATATGCCGATGAATATATAGCAAATTCTGAGAAGCTAGAGTTGGTGGAAATTAAAAGAATGGGGAGCTTGATATGATGGACGATAATGAACCAATAAAACATACTTTTAGAATTCCAATAGATAGTTTGCCAGACTGTTATAGGAAAACGTTTGATAAAGTAGATAAGCTTATTTCTAAAAATAAAATACCACTAGAACTTTTAAAATCATATTTTTTACGGAGAATAGAGAAGGAATTAAATGGGGATATAATAAGAAATGACTGACTACGAACGAATAGAGCTTGACAGATATTTGGATGAGGAAGATTCCAAGGTAGGATTTAAAGTGGCTTGCTATAATGATGGCAAAAGAACAGAAGGTATAATAGTTGGATTTAATATTAAGGAAAAATTGGTATTGATAGCCGTAGAATTATCATCAGATTATTTAAAAGAAATAATAGCTCATCTAAAACAATGCTATCCATTAGTTTGTAGTAAGTGTAATGGAAGTGGAGAAATTTTAAAAATCCCCCTTATTTTTAGTAAATTAAGATTTGGAGAACTTACACAAGGGTTACAAGATAGAAGCACAATAAAGTGCGATCAGTGTAATAAGGAGTGATATGGAAACAATAATGATTATAATTTGTTTATTTTTTTTATTAATGTTAATTTTTATTATGTTAATTAGTCTTCCTATGGCAATAGGTAAATTTAAGGAAAAATAAAATGCAATATATAATGGATATATTTGTAGCAGATAAACAGCTGAATAAAATAATGGATATGGTCGACCTTAGGTTGCCTCATAAATGGTATTATTCATTAATAAAAGTTACATTCACAACGTCTACTGAGATTACAAACAATTATTTTTATAAAATAATAGAAGAATCAAAAAAGGAGAATGATATTTGGATACCGGCTGTTTTGTTCTGCGGAAATCTTTATGTGGATGATGAAGTTAAAGAACTTTCAGATGGGCAGAAGAGTTTTTTTGTTAATTGATGAGAGAATAACATGTATCGCCATGCATATGTAATGAAGACTCATACGAATAAATTCGAGAAAGGCCAGATAGTATTTAAAACATTGCATCCTAACCTACATCATTTTATTGGCCGGTCTGAAGTTATTGAAGTTGTAGGCAAACATAAATATAATAATAATTTGATCAAAGGATGGGTTACTTGTGAAGGAAATAAAGAATACATAAATGTTAAATATATAGGTAAGATTAAAGTAATAGGATTTAATAGAAAAATTATTTTTTTAAATGCAATGAATAATAAATATGGGATTGGTGAGATAACTTCAAATTTTGACGAAAAACTTTTGTCTAAAAATTATGGATATACAAATTTAATTCCTTTCTATAAAGGAAAGAGAGAACTTAAGCGTAATTTAAAAAAATATGACAATAAGATTAATGAATTAGAAAAGGTTAAAAATTTACAAAAAAAGAAGTGGTTTGAAAAAAAGTGGGAAGAAACAAATAAAGATTATGTTGGCAAAACGGTTTCAGAATTGAAGAAGATGCCAATATTTAAACGTTAATGGCCTATAGCTTAACTAGTAAAGCGATCATGCTGTTGAGATCAGTTCTTGGGTGCAACTCCCTGGTAGGTCACCAAATTTTAGAAGGAAAATATTATGGCATATCATATGATTGATTATGATGGAGGAGTGTATAAAAGAATGGAGGAAAGGGTTTTATCCATTATAGAAGAGGGAACGCATCCTAGAGCTTACGAATTTGGAAGAAAATTGAAAAAAGCTGAATATGAGTTTGAAAGATGTGATCCTAGTAACCATGACGAAGTTCTAAGGCGTTCTAGAGTATATACTGATTTAATAAGGGAAGCTAATAAGATTTTCTAATGAGGGAAAACATGAGAAAGATAATTCAAATATCTAATATTAATTATGCAGCAGATGGCCAAGAATATTTTATTGTTCTTTGTAATGATGGAGTAATTTATAAATGCTGGTTATATCCTGGGAATAATCATGTATTTGAGGAGATAATTTCAAAAGTTCCACAAGATGGATATGACGAATGCAATGATTTAGTTGGAAAGAGTATTCCTAAATATATATATGAATTATGGGAAGAAAATAAGAAGCGGAAGCGATAAGCTAATATAGGCACAATAGATCCAATACAGGAGTATGACGTATGCATAAAAAAGAAAAAGTAAAAAAAGTATATGAAGAACTTGACAGTGCATATAATCATCTTAAGGCTTTAGGAATGATTAATTTATTTTCATTAGATACTACAGAAAAGAGATTTGAAGCTGATATAGCTATTGAAAAAGCTAGAGCAAGATATTTTGCAGCAATAGAATCTAAAGATAAATTAGTTAGGGAAAAAGTAAATGAAACTTGAATCACAAGTAGTATCTCTTGAACTAGCCAAGAAGCTTAAGGAATTGGGTGTTGAGCAGGATAGTTTGTTTTATTGGTATTTAAGTGAGAATGCTAATTATGATATTACTGAGAATAAGTACAAAAATGATTATTCATTTACATGGTCAGCCTTTACAGCTTCTGAGTTAGGAGAAATTATAGGAAATTCATTTAATGAATGGGCGCAGGGTTGGAATGATTCTTATTGCCAATATTACTTCCAATGGGGACCACGAGGAGCAGGTTCCATGATTGAAGGAATTGGTAAATCTGGTTTTATTGATTGCGATGATGAAGAAGAATTAACAGAGGTTAATGCTAGAGCTAAGATTCTAATCCATCTCATAGAAAATAAGTTGATAACTTTGGATAAATCCTAAATATCTTCTTGACAATATTATATTATAGTGGATAATGGGTTTTGGCAGTTATGGGTTATTAGTCCTTTCCCAGGCTGCCACCAAAATAGTATGTTTAACCTCCATCTATTCCCACCAATTTACAAGGAAAATATTATATGGAACAAGAAATAAATACAGAAGAATTAATGGACATATTTAAATTGCATGTCAATTCAATTATCGATGATAAAAACAAAGGTAGCAAGAAAGAACAGGTTTTACTAAGCGCTTATAGAAACTTATTGAATGTCAATAAAGCTCTTATTAGCCGATTTGGCGAAACTTCTATTGGATTAGATGAAATGGAGTCAATGGATAATATTAAAGGCCTATCTACCATCAAAGACAATAAGCTCACTTTGAATATTTTGTAATAATTTTTAACTTAAAAAAGGAGAACCCAATGAAAGTAAAACTAGCAGAAGCACTATTACGCCGTAAAGAGCTACAGCTTAAGGTTGATGTTCTGAAGAAGATTGATGAGAAAGCTTTGTATGAAGTAAAAGCCGGTCGTCAACGAGTTACCGACAGTTTAGATGACATTGTAGCGCATGTTCCTAAGCTTACAGCATCTCAAGTAACACAAGAGATAGATTGGCACTCACGTCAATTGCGCCTTATAGACGCCGCTATACAGCAAGCTAATTGGACATGTGAGATCGAAGTAGAGCATACTGTTATGAGTGATTTTGTCAAGAAAGACTAATTATGCTAACCATAAAACAATATGTGCGAATAGGCGAATATCTAAGGAAGTATGATGCTTTGATGACGCAAAGAGATAACAGTGTTTCTCCAGAAAAAGGCCACGAATTACAAGATAAAATGCATTATTTATATGGAGAATATAAAGACGTTCAACCATTATTCTGGTCATTCGATATGGCCAGAAATATATGGAAAGAATATAAACGAAAATTACTTTTACTTTAACGGAGATATTTAGAATGAGCGAAAATGATAAACAATTGCAAGTGGCTGAAGGATTAAATCTTAGGTCAATTATTGTGGAAAAGAAAACGGATGATGTTGAACATAAGTTCAACTCAAAATTGAATAAGCTCAAAAAGCAATATCTCTTAATGGTCGCTTCTATAGATTCTGAGAAAGAAGAGCTCCAAGAAAAGTTTATTGAAAACTGTTCAGAAAAGAACTTCAGTCTCGAATCTTTAATCTATATCAAAGATGAAATGGACCTATTGGACAGGAAGAAAAAGATTGCGAATGAGATTTACTGTCAGCTGGTTGGGGAAGAATAAAAGGGTTAATTATGAAAAAAGAAATTAATGAAAATATACATGTTAATTTAATTTCTTCGTGTAATGAAAATTTCTATACTATAATTTTTGTTAATAACAAAAATTATAGTTTTGATTTATTTCTCTCAGATGGCCATTTTTGTAATGATCAAGCTAAAAAATTAATTTCATTTTTAGAAAATTCCATAAACAATTAACTATATGAAACAAGAAAAATTTGATAAAATAATGATGATTTGTATGGCTTGTACAATAATAATGGCATCTTTTATGCTTTTAATTTTGTGTATAGTCGCTAGTATAGGTTGTTATCATATGATTTATTAATAATGAATATTCAAGATATAATTACAACTATTGCATTAATAATTCAATTTATAGGAATTATATTTTTTATATTAATTATTATTTTTGATAGACTCCATTGAGATATCTCGATGCGTTCAGAGAAAGGCTTGCTCGTTGCCTTAAAACGTAGAGATTACGTAGTCTCGTTAGCAAAGAGTATAAGTTCGGCTTATACAGCAGTTTGTTAAACTGTTATTAAATATGTTATGGCGAAAGTCATTCATGGGTTCAAATCCCATACGATCTGTATGGATCGTTGGCGGAGCGGTCAAACGCGACATACTAAGGGTTTCCAAGTGCCTTTTCGCTTGGAGGAACTCCGATTAAGATAACTTTTAATTGAGAAGAACTGACTAACCGAATAGCTGAACAAATTACTACCGACTATTATATTTCCGACTAACCAACTCTGGGTCGGGATATCTCAATGGGGTTTTATCATATATAAAAATTGTTATTTTCTATATATTAACAGATCATCATATATATAAAATAAGGATTATTTAATTTAGCGGCTGGGTGTGACTGAACCTAAAGGGTCTTTAAATCTCCGCATACCGGAATGAGGCAGCTAACGACCGGCGCTTAGGGATGCAGCGTAATGTATGTGACAGGAACAGAGACGCATCCTCCCTGTGACAGCCTGGAAAGACAGGCATTATCTCAATGGGGTTTTATATGATTTATTTTATTATATTTATTTTAATAATTGGTCTATATTTAGGTTTTTCTGCTGTTTTGTTATTAAAAATTTATAATAAGAGATGCTTTAAAAATGAGAATGAGCATTTATGTCGTTGCAATGATGAACATAGCGATTATCATAAATTATATCCTTGCCGTCATAAATATTGGATAAAATGCGAGAGATGTAATATTAAATATAATAGTTTAGAAAGAGGTGCGTACGCTTGTCCAATGTGTAGTAAAGATAAATATATAATTCAACTAGAAAATGATAAAACTAAAATACATGAATCAAGACTCAGAAAATACAAAGAAATAGAAGATTATTTAAAGTATTTAAGGACATTTTAAGAATGAAATGTAAAATATGCGAAGAACAAGGATTAAAGAGCAAACTATATTCAGGTTATGGAGCTGTAACTTGTATGGGAGTTGGTGATTACTATGATGAAGATGGAAAACATCATTATCATGATCCAAATGATACCACTATCGATTATAGTTGCAGTAATGGGCATGAATATCGTGTTGTTTATAAAAATAAATGCCACTCATGTGATTATGGGAAGGAAGAATAAGTAATGTGGATAAGCGTAAAAGATAAATTACCTCCAGTTGGCGAAGATGTTGTCGCTGGATATTGGTGTAATAGATGAAATACCAGAGGCTTATAAAAATATTGACCAAGTAATGGCTAACCAAAGTGATTTAGTTGAAATAGTTTATACATTGAAACAGTTAATTTGTATTAAGGGATAATATGGGATTAAGTATATATTCTAAATCTAAATATGAATACCACTATCCATATTCAGGATTGAGTAGGATTAGATTTGTAGCGTTTATTATAAGTGGAGGAAAGTTAGATTTTGCAGATTTTATTCAACATCTAAAATATGACTGGGCTTATCAAGTAATGTCAATTAATTTTCCCAATCTTGTCTTTCATTCTGATTGTGAAGGTTCATATACATTGAAAGGAAAAATAGGTGGAAAAGACCTAATGACTGGAAATTCAAAAGAACTTTTGAAAGAATTACGTTGTTTACGAAGAGGATTTAAAAAAATATCAATTGATGATGATGGATACACAAAACGTATTTTAGATGATTTATATAAATTAGTTAATGATGTTGTTAAAAACCATGATGGTAGAATAAGATTTTGTTAACGTACAAAGGTCGCCTATAAGGAGCGGTGACCACCAAAACAATGGCATAGAGATTATGAAAATATCGGCAGGTAAATATTACAAAACAAGAGACGGAACAGAGTGTTTTTGTAGATATGCTGGTGAAATATGTACTATGATAAAATGGGTAAAATATATTTATCATGTGAAAGATGATGGAAGGTTTTATGTACATAAAAATGGTGACTATGTCGATTACTTACTAGAAAATGGAATAATCCCTTTATATATACAATTCGGACACGGTCATCATCTAGATATAGTAGAAGAGTTAATGGCATAGCGATGTGGTGCGAAAAGCTTAATAGACACATCTAGTAGTTGCTACGAATGGCTACCAGTTTAACCTGGCCTACCTTAGACGCGACGGCGCGGATGGAGAAGCTACCATTAAGCACTCTGAAATGGGTGCCTATGCCGCCAAACAACAGCAGGACGTCTCATCACGCGGATGAGTGGGGTGTTCATATCCTGTCCGTGCGGTACGTGTAAATCGTACTCCTGCTACCAAATATAGAATTAAAAATATAAAATATATAATTAAAGAACTAAAGAAGAAGTATTAAATTATGGAAACTTTGCCTAAAATTACTAAAAATTGGAATGAATTTAAATTAATTATGCCTTTTGGAGGTAATGTTATCTCATATGGCTGGAGAGGTTTATGGCAATCTATTAAATTTTTATTTAAAAGAAAAATAAATAGAATTGAGCTCTCTTTCTGTGCTTGCTATAAAGAAGATTCGCTTCATGTGACAAATGTGCAATTAATTTCGAAGGATTAAATTATGCTTGAAATTACTTTATCTAAACGATTAGTTGAATTGGAAGTCAAAGTCAATAAGTTTGATGATAGAATAAATGAATTGGCAGCTATTGTTAATAAGATTCATAAAGATATTAATGGAACTAATAAAAGAATAGATAATCTTGTTAACGATCAGATTGAAGAATTAGAAAAACCAAAACTTAATCTTCGTGTGGATTCATTTTGGACATTGAGAGATGGAACTACGGCTTATATCTATTATGAATATCAGGAAATATTTCGGGGTGTTCGTATAAATAGTTTAGATGCATTTAGTTGGGATTTATCAGGGAAATATCTAACCGATAAAGAGTCTTTATATGACATCATAGAGGAATGGAAAGGATGAGGATAGAAGAATATTGTAATCCGAAAGGTAAAGTACTCTATAATATATTTCATATAGAAAATGGAGAATTTTGTAAATTAAGAAATGGAAATAAAGCTTATATTTTCTGTAAGATTAAACGTAAAATATATTACAATGGAGATAAATTTAATGAATTTAGATATAAAGGAGCTATCTGTGGTTATTCAGAACCATTGGAATGGACTATATTTGGCCATCTTGGGTATGATCTTCCAGGAATAAACTATGCGGGACTTGCTAAGCTTCAAAAAGACATAATAGGAGTATGGAATGACTAATTTCTATACCCAAATGGATGTGCGAAGAAGAAGTTAAAAATCTAATATCCTTCCTCCAAGAAGCAATTAAGGATTGAATATGAAAAATATTAAATATTCCATAGAATGGATAAGCTGTCTAAACAAATTACCAGAAAATGGACGTGAATGTTTAGTTTTTTGTAGTAAACATAATCAGATTGCACTCGGCGATTTAGTAGATAAAGAAGATTGTGATGGTAATCCTTCTTGGAATATTGATAGTGGCGGAACTATTAACTTTGATGTTGATTTTTGGTCTTACTTATCAAAGCCTAAAACTGATACGGAAGAATATTATGTAAAAGAAAATATATGTTATAAATTTATAGAAAAAATAATAGAGTCATGTCTTGTAAATTATGAGGATTGATTGTGTGGCCGTTTAAAATTAAAAAAGTTAAAATATCAGAACAAAAAATAGGGCAAGCTATACAAATGACTTGTATGTACATGTTAAATAGAGCAGTAGATCATCCTCTAAATATTCCTTTATATTTTATGAGATTAGATACTACTGTCATGAATGACAGTGAAAAAATTTTATATGAAAATACTTTAGAACAAGTTAAGCAAATAAGAAAGGAAATCAATAATGTGGCCGTTTAAGAAGAAATCTGATCCATATTTTAATTGTTTTGTATATGGATGTGCCGAATCTTCACAATGTTTTTACGCGGAAAATAAAGAAGTTAAAGCTTGTAAAAAACATGCGGATAAACTTAAAGATCCAATACGTCCATTTATCCGTAAGATAGCGAATGAGATTGATAATGATAGATGCGAGGGATGGGATAAAATAATTTTACAAAAAAATAATTCCATAATAATTGAAAAATCTTATGTTTTCTTTGGTTCAACATGTGTGGAAATATTTTTTCCAGGAATAGAATCTGAAAGATTGTTCAATTGCGATGAAAACATCTACTTGTCAGAAATTATTTCTAAATATCAAAATAGAATTGAACTAAAAAAAATAGAGAAAAGAATGGAAGAAATGGACGCTATCATCAAAGAAATAGAAGGGTGGGAATGATGGATAAAAATGTAGAAAATAGACTTATATCACTGATTGAGGAAGTGCAAAAAATTGATATAGATGAATTTCCACTTGCTGTAAAATTTATTGATATTCCTTTAGACTTTTGGAAGTTATATAAGAGAGATATTATTAAAACAATTTTAAGGTATTCTAATATTTTAATAGATTTAAGGGCTGCAATGGGCGGAGGGATAAGAGAAAATGTGTATATGATATCAATATCACCGGCTAAAAATATTCCTGCTATACCAGAAGATAAATTAGATAAAAATATAGATGAGATATTAACAACTGAATTATTTTTATGAAAAAACTCACACTAACATTAGGTAAACGATATGACATGGGAGAAGCTGTTTGTTTCTCTATTAAAGGAGAAGAAGATAAAGATTTATATTTTAATTTTCCTGATAATGAAGGCTTTAAAACTATAGAGCTTAATGAAAAGCAGGTGGTAGATCTTATAAATTATTTAACAAATTCTCTTTTTTATTAAGGATTAATACTGTGAAAATGAAATGTAAAAAATGTAATCTTATCATTGATAAAGGTAGCCGCCATTATTGTCATGGAACCGGATATAATGTCCCGTATAATGATGATGATTTTTTAATTGTTACCGCGATGGTTGCTTATTCTATTTTTAACAACAATAATAAATCCTATCAAGATGATTCTTCTAGTTCATCCTATAGTTGTACTGATAATTCAAATAATAGCTGTAGTTCAAGCAGCAGTTGCAGCTCATCTAATTCATGTTCTAGCAATAGTTGCTCTAGTTAAGTTCTTGACAAAATTATACTGTTCATGTATTCTATCCCCATCTTAGGTATGGGGATTTTTTTATGACTAAATGTTCTAATAAATATATAATAGCAGAAAAATATATTCCTTCAGAATATGAAGCTGCATATAAAAATAATCAAGTCTCTAATGTTCTTATTTATTCTACTTATGATAATTGGATAAATGTAAAAGATAGATTGCCTGAAAAAGATGGAACCTATTTAATAGTTTATACTAATGGAAATTACAGAGATGTGAGAGCAGCTAAATTTAATGTAGGAATTACAGGAATAGGTTATTGGGGGCCAACATGGTCTACTGGAGAATCTTATGTAGGGTATGAAGCATCTCACTGGATGCCATTGCCTGAATTACCTAAAGAGATTGAAAACAAACTTGATTAAATATCGTACAATGAAACTATATAGAAGGAAATGAATAATGCACATATATATTAATTTAACGATAGGAAATGAGCATAAACAAAATACAATTTTATTAGGTAGAAATGTAATAAGTGATGATTCAGCTTGCACAATTCCAGGAGATATTGATGCTGAAAAATTCTATGCATTAAAAGAACATATAGAAAATGAAATTGTTAAATTTATAGATAATTCAAACTACAAGGAGTAAGTATGAAAAAATCCACTTCAACGAGACCAACTTATACTAGATCGAGAACACCTGGAGGTTTGCCTCGTATAGTTTCAGATGACAAAGAATTTATGGGAATGGGACATTCTTATGGATTCTTCGAGCGTTCTCAGGCAAGTATTGGTGCTGTTCATATAACGATTAACAATCCTACCTTTGTGACGGCTGCTCCTGTTTCTATGCCTATGACATCTATCGTCACTACGCATCCTGAAACTAAACCTGAAACTAAATACGAAGTAAGTGTCGCTAGGAATAATGCTCCAACAGAAGAAAAACCTAAAAAGTTCAGCTGCTGGGATTATATTTGTTGTAGGAAATGCTGATGAAGCGAATTCCTTTGCATCGTTCAATGTTTGTGTTTTAATTGTCTTTCTTAATAAGAAAGACAAATGGGAGAATAAAAATGCCGCTTAAATCAGGAAGTAGTAGAAAAGTTGTGTCTGAGAATATCAAGACAGAAATGAATGCTGGTAAACCTCAAAAACAAAGCATAGCAATTGCTCTGTCTAAGGCAGGATTGTCTAAGAAAAAAAGGAAGAAGAAGTGATATGTCTACTTCATTATATTGGTTGCCAAATGAATCTAAAGAACCTAACTATCTTGGAAAAGGATTAAAATACCATTTATCTCCTAAAGTTTTTGGGCATGATGGTTCATTATATGGTGAAAAATTAATAACAAAAGATTATATTCCTTTTTTAGAAGGAAAAATATATGACTATTTCATGTGCTCATTGCGGTAAATTTATTTCTTATGATGATATTGAAAATGAAAAAGCAAAAATAGCTGGTGGTGGTATATCTTTTACTGGGAATGAAGAGGATATATATTTTATATGTAAAAAATGTATAGAAAAAGCAAATAATTACTGTGATTATGGTAAAACAATAGATTCATAATCTGCCTAAGGAAGAAGAAATGAAATGCGATAATTGTGATTCAGAATTCAAAAATATTAATGTGGCATTTTATACAGATGGTGTATTAATAAGTCGTGGATTAAAAGGGATAAAGGAAACAATCTTAAATTTATTATTCAATAGAAATAAAAATACTGTACTTAAATTCTCAATTGAATTTAGATTAGGACCTGATGGAAAATTATACCTATGTAATCCACAATTATTGCATGAAGTAAATGATATATAACAGGAAGAAGAAATGAGATTAGGAACAGTAATAGGTGTGTTATCTATAATGTTAATGATAGATACATGGGGATGTAAAAGTATTGGCGAAGCCATAGCTCATGTAGTTAATGATTATAAGCAAGCAATGATTAAATATGAAACTCCTATACAATCCAAATAAAGTATCTCATCCTGGTGAAACTTTGAGAGACTGGCTTGATGAGAGAGTAATGACCAGGCATTGCTTAAGTGCTATATCTGGTCTTCATATTAATTGCATTAATTTGATTATCAATGGAGATATGAATATTATACCGGTTTATGCGCGTAAACTTGAAAAAGCAGGTGCGGGAACTGAAAAGTTTTGGTTAAAAAGACAAGAAATTTATGATTCAAATAAGTAGAACTGTAGCTCAATGGTAGAGCAATACACTGATAATGTATAGATTGTGGTTCAACTCCACGCGGTTCTACCAGAAAATATATATAATGAACAAATTTTATGAATAAATATGAACTTAAATTTTTTGTTAGTGTGTTAGTGGTTTTAGTTAATTTAATTATCTTAGGAATAACAGGATGGTTAGTTTTTTTCAAAGGATTTAGCGGATGGTGGTTTCTTTTAAGTATATGTTTTATGTATTATATTAAAACAGGAAAATGTGAAAAGTGTGGTTATGATCCGTATGAATAGATTGAATTTGGCTCTATAGTATAATGGCTATAACACCACCCTGTCACGGTGGAGATTTGGGTTCGATTCCAAATAGAGTCGCCAATTTAAATGGAGAATTAAATATGACTATTTCATGCGCTGATTGCGGTAAATTTATTTCTTATGATGATATTGAAAATGAAAAAGCAAAAATAGCTGGTGGCGGTATATCTTTCAATGGAAATGAAGAAGATATATATTTTATATGTAAAAAATGTATAGAAAAAGCAAATAATTACTGGGGCTGTAGCTCAGTGGCAGAGCGCAGAACTCATAACTCTGTGGTCGATAGTTCGATTCTATCTATTAGCACCAAATAAAGGATAATTATGATTGCAAAAAAAGCACAAGAAATAATAGAAAAATTCCATAACTTTACTAATGGTTATAGAGTTTCCATGTTAATAAATAGAGGAATGGCAAACACAAATAAAGGATCTAGAAGATGGGTTTCTAAACTTATTTCATCCGACCCTATCTCATTAGAAAAAAATATAATTCAATTATTAGAACATCAACATTATATTAATAATCCAGATGTTAGACTTTATATGTGTGTTAATGAAAGAAATATAGAAAGAGCTATCACTTATTTTAAACATAAACAATTAGATTTAAAGTCAGTAGCGGAAATAGACAAGTTCTATAGGAATATACATGATAGTTTTTGTAGCGCATTAATGAATCCAGAATGTAGAAAGCACTCATTATTTTTGATTGATTGGGATAATGAAAAAGAGCCGCCGCCCAGCTTCTCAAGAGTTTATGAACTTTTTAGATATAAAACTCCTAACGGATGGCATATTATTACTGCGCCTTTTAATCCTGAATTAGTAGAGAAGTTTCCTGAGATTGAAATAAAGAGAGACGCATTGTTATTGCTTCATACTTTAAACAGCTAGCATAGCACAATTGGCAGTGCGTCTGATTTGTAATCAGGAGGTTCTAGGTTCAAGTCCTAGTGCTAGCACCAATAGGATATCTAGTCTCGTAGAGCGC